>Ga0210395_10000055_pt1 | contig 106197 bp, 92 predicted proteins | sample IncBWH4OmetaG_FD_150861 | JGI IMG/M metagenome (GOLD analysis project Ga0210395, IMG submission 150861) | Forest soil microbial communities from Barre Woods Harvard Forest LTER site, Petersham, Massachusetts, United States - Inc-BW-H-4-O ...
TCGGGGTTCCTAAATCCGCCGAGATCGCCTCTGCGCGCCCGCCTTTCGCTTGGATCTCGGAAACGAGAGATTCCGCTTCCTGCGCGGAGCGGCCATAGTGAACCAGGACGTGAGCCCCGGCCCTAGCGAGTGCCGCTGCCGTTGCGCGCCCGATGCCGCGTGAGGCCCCTGTGACCAGTGCTGTTTTGTCTTGAAGCGTGAACATTGCCCCTCCCGTACCTGTCAGTTGACGGATAAGACGATTCTGGCATGCATGCACCGATTCAGGCGTTCATTCCGCCATCCACGGTAAGATTCGCCCCCGTGATGTAGGAGGATTCCGAACCCGCAAGAAACGCTGCCATTGCGGCGATCTCCTCAACATGCCCATAGCGATCGAGCGCGGTGGCGGCCTTCTGCGGTACCGCCCAATCAGCCGAGGCAGGATTTAACTCCGTGTCGATCGGACCCGGCTGGATGTTGTTCACCGTGATGCCCCGGCTCCCAACTTCTCTGGATAATGCCTGCGTGAACATCTTGACGGCCCCCTTGGTGGCCGCGTAGGGCACAAGCCCCGGCGCAACGGCACGCTCGCCCACTGCCGAGCCGATCATGATGATGCGACCACCCTCATTCATGTGCTTGAGTGCAGCCTGCGTCGCAGCGAAAACGCCGCGGACGTTGATGTTGAGCACACGATCCATCTCTTCCAGCGTGGTCTCCTCAAACGGTTTCGGAATAGCCGTGCCGGCATTGTTTACAAGGACGTCCAACTTGCCGAAAGTCGCCACCGTCTTTTCGACCGCGGCTGCGACGGCATCGGCATCAATAGCGTCCGCCTGGATTGCGATCGCCTTTTGGCCAGCGCGTTCAATTGCTTGGACCACGGCGGAAGCCGCCTTGGCGTCCTTCGCATAGGTAATAGCGACATTTGCTCCATCCGCGGCAAGACGCTTGGCGACCGCTGCGCCGATGCCACGCGAACCGCCGGTGACGAGCGCGATCTTTCCTTCTAATTTCTTTGACATAATCCATCTCCCTGAATTGGACATATGCTCATCAGGCATGAGCCAAATCGCGTTGCTCGCCCAAAGCATCCAATCACCACATTGGAGTACCCAGCTAGGCCAGTGGTAGCGCACTCGAAGCATACTTTGTTAGGCTCAGTGGCGATGCTTCAGAAGCATGGGGCTGAAAAATGGAATTACGACATCTACGTTATTTCGTCGCGGTCGCGGAAACAGAGAGTCTGACCCTCGCGGCAAAGTCTAAGTTGCATACTTCGCAGCCTTCGCTCAGCCGCCAGATCCGAGATCTTGAGCAAGAAATTGGCGCCCAACTAATAACGCGCACAGCTCGTGGAGTCGAGCTGACACCGGCGGGTCGGGCCTTTCTCGATCACGCGCGTGGAGTTCTCTTGCAGGTTGACGCGGCCGCCGAAGCTGCGCGACGGGCTGTTCGTCCTGCCAAGCCCTGCTTCTCGATGGGATTTCTGACCGGGCACGAATTGACCTGGATGCCCGAGGCCTTGCGCATCCTGCGCGACGAGCTGCCAAACATTGACGTGATGATATCGAGTCAGTATTCCCCATTGCTTGCCGAGGGCCTTTCGAAAGGAAAAATCGATGCAGCTTTTCTTCGAAAAGAGCGGGCACTGCCAGATCTGGCGTTCCGCCTTCTTGTGAAGGAGCATTTGGTCGTGGTCTTGCCTAGTGACCACCGTCTCGCCGCGTTTGAGGCGATCAGTCCAAGGGATCTGGCAGGCGAAACATTCGTGATTGTGTCCCATACGGCTCCTGTACTGCGTGCGGTCATCGACAATTACCTGAAGCGATCGCGAGTCAATATCACGCCAGCTCACGAGGCGGACCACGTCACCATGGGAATTTCCCTAATAATGTCGACCCGCGGCGTGGGGCTGTTACCCGCCTACGCGCAGAACTTTTTACCCGCGTCTGTAACGAGTCGCCCCCTGAAGGGAGATATGCCAACTGTCGATCTGGTCCTCGGCTACAGAAAGTCCAACCAGTCGCCAATCCTCAAGCTTTTGCTTTCAAGAGTCGACGAGTTAGTCGCTCGTGCGTCGAAGAAGATCCGATAAAAGTACTCTCCCATATCGTGGATACGGCCATGCGCAGCCCTCTTCGCGTCGCTTTGCGCTAGCTGATCCTAGCCTCTGACTGATTGATCATGAAGGTAGACATCTCATCGAAGAATTTCCGAAGGACTTCTTCGGCTCTGCCTGGCAGCGAAGCTTCCCCCAACGCATTTTCCATCAGCCGCATCCAGCGGTCGCGGACAGTCTGATCGATAGCAAACGGCGAATGCCGCGCCCGGAGGCGGGGATGGCCTCTTTGTTCGATGTAAGTCTGGGGCCCCTGAACCTACCGATCAGGAAATCTCGGAGGCGCTGCTCGGCGCCTAGAAGATCACTAGCCGGGTAGATTGGCCCTAGAAGGTCGTCTAGAGGGACTTGTCGATAAAAAACGCCGACTAATCTTCCGAAAGCTTCCGCACCAATCATGGAATAAATTTCGAGTTCCGGCATTCGCATTAGCTCTCCTCATCGAAAAGTTCGGCGATCAGTTCTGCGCCATACGTGACGCACTTCGAGCTCGGAGGAGGAAGGCGTCAGGAACTTCAACAAACGGGCATTAAGCTGCGGATCGCTGTTGATGCACGTCCTCTGGATTCGTGCCGTACTTATTCCGGAAACGCTCTGATGCATCACGGAAGATAGGCTCCCCATGGCCGAACCCGGCAGCATCGAATGAAAGACGGGCAAGTTTGCGTTGGCTGGCACGACCTTCCTTCAAACTCTCGAAGCCAACGGGATCGCCGAGGCCCATTATGTTCATACAGACATCGCCTGCGAAGAGCATTCGTCCTGGACGCCACAATAGCGCGACCTGTCCCGCGCAATGCCCCGGAGTATGAATCACTTCGATGCCGCCAGCGATGGACAGTATTTCCCCAGCGGTCAGAGGCTGGTCGATGGCAACCGGCTCCAGTCGCTCGTCGGGATGGAAGAACAGCTTGCACATCAGCCGCCGCGACAGACCCGGTGCCGGAATCAGGGGCCGAAAAGGACCGCCACTCTCGGCCATAGGGATATCGAGCGCGTGCATGTAAGTTCTCGCACCGGTTTCCCGCACGATCGCGGCGGCGCTGCCGATATGATCAGGGTGGCCATGGGTGAACATCAGTTGCTTGAGCTGGGCTGGCGAACGGCCCAGCCCGCGGATCGCCCCGAAGACTACTGCCTCCTTACACGGGAATCCGGCGTCGATCAGCGTCAATCCGTCATCGGCCTCGATCAGGAAGGCGTTTGCAAACCCCATTGTGATGACGTGAACACCTTTGATCACACGCTTCACAGCCATAGGCAGAACCCTCCTGATGGTAGCTCGGGAACGGCAGTTAGTTTCTAGAACAACCTCTTTCTTCTATGGAGTCCAGACGGAAAACTACAATCTGGCAAACACTGTATTATCCACTGAATGCGCCTTTTCCAAAATCAAAGCGCGCCACCCCTCATGCAACGCGGGAAAGGCCGCTACTCCGATCTTGATCCAGTGCAATTGACACAGTACGAATCGCCGCTGGCGGCACGACGATCTCAACGAGTCCGGTCGCCACGTCATAGACGAGACCTGATATAAGCCACTCGCCCGGCAACGCGGGAATCGCCCGGAGCGACGTAACGTCGCCGGCGACTGCTGCGCGGGGATCGGTAACCGCCTTTTGCTTGAGCTCGCCTTCCTGTATCTGAAAATAGTGCGCCAGCATGGCCGGGTCGCCGGCAAGGCGAGTGATGCCGCAGTCCGTGTGCTGGAGTACGATGATGTGAAACTCCCCGCCGCCTCCAGGAATCTCTTTGGCAACCTCGCCGATTCGCCCGAGTAGACTCAACTGCTCCAACAGCCCCGGTGTGATTCGACCCCCGATGTTACGGATCACGACGGCCTCGCCCGGCTCAATTCCAAGTACATGAGCCGGATCCACACGCATATCAGCGCAACCGATTATGATCGCCTTCACATTTGGCAGCGCCCGCGGAAGCGAGGGCATAAGGGTGCCTTCAGCAGACTGCTGAGCGGCAAAGTCTTTGTTGCGTTCTAACATAGAGTCAAGAGTGTTCATGTTCGTTATCCTTGAGGGATGTTCCGTGACTTTCCCTCTCCAAATATTTTGTCGGCCTGCCCGGTAGAATAATTTCCTGCTTGCTCGCGGCGGTCGGCTTGACAAACGTTTCCAGGCCGACCTCTTTCCCCACTCTTAAATGCTTTGATGGCGCGCCTAATCGTTTTGACTCGCAAAATAAAGACAAAAAGCCCACCATTTATTTTTTATAGCTTTGGCGCAGCGGACGAGTTTCCCCATTGCCACTCGCCGATAATCAGCTTATGACATTGGTACGAGAAGTCGGCTTGTCGGAAGCAATCGTCACAACCGGTGATGTGATTTCTCCTTCCACTTTTGGCTACTGCAAAGAATTGTCAGTCGGCGTTCGGGCGCTATCAACGAAGCCGGCGGACGAAGTGGAGATCGATGCCGGACAAAGGAGCGCCGACCTCGTGCATAGCACCGCCTATTTCCAGTGATCCGAGATCGATCGCGACTAATCCCGTGCCGTTGATCAACTCGATCACTAGTCGTTTGGCTTCGGCGTCGTCGCCGGATGTAAAGATTACGGTACGGGGCTTGTTCGGAGAGAAGTCCTGAATCCAGGCCATCGGCATGTTGCTGATCGATTTTACAAGCCGTGCGCCAACCGCCATCTCAGCGACCATGTCGCTCGATGGGCGCCCTTTCAACGCGGCCCGCGATCGGGTGACTCCTACTAGACTGATGTCTGGTTTAGGACCCATGTGCGCGTTAGTCGCATCGATCAGAATTCGGCCACGCCAATCGATGCCTTTCAGCGCTTCGCGCACTTTCACCCAATGTACAGCGAGAATAACGACATCGCACTCGGCCGCCTCCTCCCTGGTCCCTGCGATGGCGCCCGGACCGAGATCAGCGACAAAATCAGCCAGTGTCTCCGGACCTCTGGAATTGGATACAACTATGGTGTGGCCCGCGTTTATCAAGTGACGGCCGAATGTGCGTGTTACGTTCCCGGCTCCTAGAAAACCAATTTTCATAACCCACCTCCTACTGACTGATTTCGCCTTTTTCACTGCGTTACAGTTTGTAAGATTCGTCGGCATGGTGATACGGCGTGGTAGTTTGTTCATGTCACTCTGATAGGTGGGGATTATCAGCCATGGAACTTCGTCACGTGCGATATTTCGTCGCGGTCGCCGAAACCTTGAGCTTTCGGCAGGCAGGCAAAAAGCTACATGTCTCCCAGCCTTCTCTGAGTGTCCAAATCAAACAACTTGAAGATGAACTCGGGGTTGACCTGTTTCGACGATCAAAGCGGAGGGTTGAAATCACCCGTGCGGGCGAAGTCTTCTTGTCTGCTGCACGTGAAATCCTGTTGAGACTTCAGCAGGCATCGGCAGCAGCACTTCATGCAGAGAGTGGTGAGGTAGGAACAATCCGGCTCGGGTTCATTCCGACGGCGACCTTCCAGATTCTTCCCATGCTTCTCGAGAAGATCAGAAGCACTCTTCCTCTTGTGAACGTGGAGCTTAAAGAAGGACCTGAAGACCCGCAAATCACAGGACTACGCTCGGGAACCTTTGATATCTGCATTGGTCATATGAGCCGTACCTATGACCAAATCGAGAACATGCTGCTGGTTCGGGAGCGACTCGTTGTGGCTCTCCCAAAAGGGCATAGGGCAGCCCGCAAGAAATACGTACAGTTAAGAGACCTTGAAGGCGACCTCCTCATCATGCCCTCGAAAGACTTGTTGCCGAGTGTGCATCAAATGATCGCGACTGCCTTTCTAAAGAATCACATGCCGCTGGACAGATATCAAATGGCAGAACATTTTCAGACCGGGGTCAACCTTACAAAGGCCCGCGTGGGATATATGTTCCTTCCGTCTTCTGCAAAAGACTTTGTTCCTGATGGAGTCGTGTTACGCACTCCAGGTTTTTCTATCGGAGCGTTGGACACGTTTGCTCTATGGTCGCGTGGCAATGTAGACCCGCTTGTTCACCGCATCCTTAGCCTCCTGAAGGAAATCAAGAGGGAGTTATAAGGCAAAAGGGAAGAAGTGTAGAGTCTACCAATGCGGTCTTCGCCGTTCTGTCCGGTTTGTCGGCTAACCGGAGGCTATCCAGAAACGCGCTTCTCGTCAGCCAACTCGGATCGTGGGTTTCTCGCAGCAAGCATCAATGGCATCAACTTGGTCCCGGGGTGTCAGGCTGCAATAGACCCTCATATCAATCGAAAGCTCAACGAAGCGCCGTTTATCCCTGCTACTAACCTGGGGTCTTGTTGAAGAGGTCTATCGAATGCCCCTGTAATGCTGTTACCGCACACATCTTCAAGACTGGATCCAACGCGTATGTAATATACCGCTGCGATCCAAAGTGAAGCCGGTGTGAAGCTCCAACGTCCTTCGTGTTGATCGACCACGACTTGTCCCGCGATCACTGACCCATCTTGCGATTCGATCGTAATCGTCCGCAAAAGGAGTGCCCAATCAAGGGGGCTCGTGAACATGAGCACGAGAGCCCGTCGGCTACCCGTCGCGGGAGTCAGGATCTTCCAATTCTCAACCGAAATACGTTTCCGAACCGGATCCCCGACGACGAAATGCTTCCGGAAGCGTTCACGTAATGGACGACCATACAGGTCATTGATCCCTGAACCGATTTCGAGTGTGTACTTCTGCCCTATCTTCAATGGCGGCCCCAATTCAACATTGGGACCCACCCAGCGTTTAAGTCGGCCAGGATCCAGTAGCACCGTCAGGTGCCGCATGTTTCCATCCCAGAGTTCAACAGGAGGCCGATAAAGAGCATCAGCCACCGGCTGTCCGTCAGAATCGAGGAGCGAAATCTCTTTCAACGCTCGTCCCCGCTGCATAGAGTTCGAAAAGCAAACGTAGAATCGAAGTAGATTTTCAGGCAGGACATCACATGAAGGAAAAATATCCGTCACCTCCGTTAGCGCGGGCGTCTTTTGTTCTGACGGGATCAGGAACTCAAGATTCAACGACTTAGCCGTCAGGGGACCGTCGAGCGGCTGCGGGTCGAAGCTTGCGCGATATTTCAGATCTCTTTCAAAGGGAAAGTGCGGAAGGAACCGTACTTCATCTTCGAAGATGAGGTAGCGGCCAGACATATCCGGAAGACTGTCACCTGACGGCGAAGGCGATTGAGCGACGGTCACTCGAAAGAGGGATCGCAGGAATTCATCCGGTCGCGTGCAACTCCTGAGGATGGCGATCAAATCTGGAGGGAGGGAGCAAACGCTCACGCTCGGTCCGTGCGGAGAACGATCAGAACGGACCTGAAGTCTCGGTTGACATACCACTGGCAAGTTCATGAAAACCTTTCCTCACGAACCAGCTGTTGAGAGATAAAAAGTTGGCAAGGCCAGGTTCTTCACTGGTTGCCCAGTTCGTTCCGATGTTCACGGTAGTGGAACGGGTCTGGGCCATTTGGCCAGTTCATTTCGGACATGCCATCCTTGCGTTCGAAGAAGTATGGGAGCGCCAGCGTACTCAGATCCAGGCGATAGGTTGTTTTTGGATGCCGCCAAATCAGGATCGCCCACTTGGGATTCAGAATCGCTATATGTTCAGCTTTGACCGGCAGGGCGCGTTGTGTGCGACCGAGGCCGCCTGGTCCGAAATCAATTCCGCCCCCAGTCGGCTGAGCCGGCGCAGACGCCAAATCGGAGACGGCGATCTGCGAGGCACTGCGTGTGTCGATGGTGACTAACAAATAATCTTTGGAATCGGCCGAACTGGTGAACGTGAGCATGTCGAGGGGATTGGCGCCGTAACCCAATTCTCCAATCAGATCCCCGCGAACGTGAGCACCATCTTTCAATGCCGACAAGGGGAAACGTACAAGAGGCGTGCACCCATACACTGCGAACAGATAGGGCTCGCCGTTCAGTTCACGGATGACGTGTCGAATGATGGGCGCACGCGTCTCAAATTCGCCGTGGACAGGATGCCAGATTTCCACCGTACACGTTGCCATGCCGGAATTGAAGGGGTACGGAATCCGATGCAGGGTCGAGGCGAACCGCTGGTTTGCAATCCCTGTCACAAACAGCTCGCCGTTGTAGTACTTAATATCCGTAATCGCATACACCTGCTGAGGATCAAATTCCAGCATGGCAGTGGAATCCGGTTCGTTCGGGATTGAGATATGGGAGTGGGGAATCTTGTCCAGCTCCAAAATCTCCAATTGACCATGGTTGACCTTCACGATCGCCGGAATGGCATCTGTTCCGCGCCCGCGTTCAACTGAAAAGAAGATCTGCTCTGTAGGTTGGTGAACGGCCATGTCATTGATAACGATTTTGTCGATGGTTGTACCAAGGAGGGCTGCCAGCTTCTGATCCAGACCCAGCACGTGGTCTCGGCCTTCAAAGTTGTGAAAATTGCCGGATATCAGATCCGTCTGCGACGTCAGGTCCTTATCCTGAAGCGCAAAAGCATGGATCGCGGCACCTGTGATGTCGCCCACAAAAAGGACATTGTTCGGGCCAAACGTGAGCACACCTGCAGACCTGAGTGGTCCGGTGACGCCATCATGCGCAACCGGTGCACCGGACGCAGCAGAGAGGCCGCCTGGCAGAGCAAGCCCAACGGCGGATGCAGCCGCAAATCGCAAAATATCGCGCCTTGAGTGGCCATTCGTTGTCGGTTTTGCACTCATGGTATTTCTCCTTGAGGTTCGAATGCGCTGCTTATCGGAGTGCACTTATCCCCGACGAACCTAGATCTCGACTTCACCGCCATCGGGATCGCTCTGGAACTTCCAAGTTCCTGCCGACCGAAAACTGGAGGCGGTGCAGAACGTATCCTCCATGAACTGCATGTACACCACCTTCTCACCCTTCAGCCTGCAGAGGATGGCAAATGGGGATGTCACGGTTTTGCGCATTTTGGTTGAGGTATATGTAAATCTCCCGAAGACGGCAACCTTATCGCCTTCTCCAAACATGTCCTCTGGCATAAAAGAGTCGACATTCCAGAAATGTCCGACATCATTAAATGTCTTGATGATGGCATCCACTCCGTGGTCCGTGCCGCACCATGGCATGATCTTGTGCAAATCGGGGTTGCTGTAGTTCAGCGAGACATAGGTGACATCCCGCGCGCACAAGTCTTTGACGATTTTCGGGTCGCGGATTCCCTCGAGCAGCCTGGTAACGATTGTTTTAGGTTCACGCGGCATGTCTCTCTCCTTTTGCGAACAAATACCAGGCGATTTGATCGTATCTGTGCGACGAACTTCACGCCGCAACTGCGAGTTGTTGCAGAACTCCGTCAGCAGTCACTCCCGCAGAATAGTTCTGCTGACCTGTGACAAGGTTGCCGTCGACAACGGCATGCGGTGTCCAGGGCGACTTCGCAACGTAACGCGCTCCACAGATGCGGAGACGATCTTCCAGGAGCCACGGTGCATTGCCGGCAAAGCCTGCCTGCGTCTCTTCCTCGTTGCTGAAGCCGGTGAGCTGTCGATCCTTAAAGGCCCACGTTCCATCGGCACGCGACGCTGTAAAGAAGCCTGCTGGCCCGTGGCACACGGCGGCAACGATCTTCCGCCGATTATCGAGCATGGCCACGAGCTTTGGCCCAATCGTCGAATACACAGCCATGTCCTGCATCGGGCCGTGGCCGCCCACGAGAAAGATGATGTCGAACTGATCGGGACTGATGTCCTCCACGCGCATGGGGGATGTAAGCCCGGGGCCCAGGCGCCTCATATAATCCTGCTGTTCCCTGACTTTGCTCTCGTCGTTATTGTTGTAAGCCAGATTGAAACTCAAAGGATCAACTGTCGGAGTTACGCCAGCGGGACTAGCAACAGTGACCTTAAGTCCGGCCTCCGTGAACTTCCGATGCGGCGTCACGAACTCCTCCGACCAGAAGCCGGTTGGATGAGGTTGGGCGTTCTTCATGGTCCACACATTTGCACCTGAAACAACCATCACTACGGAGGACATTGTTCACGCTCCTTTCTGATCTGCAAATGCATTTGGGCCAGTCGCAGCGAACTCCGGTTGCAAGTTGCCGATCATTTCGCCTAAGCCACGTCGTGCAACAGAGATTCCCAGTTGGGAGGCACATTGCCCTCAGGACCGGGAACTGACTGAGTCTCGGGATGCCAGCGAGGCCCTGATAGCCTTGGGCCCTTCAAGACCTTCCTCGTCCTGTAGTCATAAAACCAATTCTGGAGCGGTTCGAAACTGGCTACGACCGGATGTCCCGTCAGGTCTGCGTGCCTTGCGGCGTGCTGACCGGGAGAACTGTCGCAGCAGCCGATGTAGCCGCATTCGGCACACCTGCGAAGATGAAGCCACCAGCCGCCCCCCTTCATGCAATCTTCGCAGCCATTTGCACTGGGCTTTGAATCAGGATTTATTCCTTGCCGAAGTCTCTTCATTGCTGAAAACCTCGCTCGCCGAAATTCTGGGCCAACTCGTTGCAAATTGAAATCGCCAAATCGTTGTGGATCTATACCCCCCTTTAGGACTGGATGGGAACCTCAAACCTTTCGGGGATTGGTGCTAGAAAAGCTGTAGCGGGCGATCCTGAACTTGCCGTCTTTTTCCTTGCGAAGAATAAACAGCTCCTGATTTCCTTCTTGGCTGATCGCTCCACTAACATGGTTGAGTGTGGTGCCCGCTGAATTCGTTCGCGCAAACACCCACTCGGCGCTCATCTCGACGATCTCTGCGATCTTGAATTTCACCGTCAGCTGGATCGCGGCAAAGACGGCGTCATATGCTTTGCGAACCTCTGCCAAACCTACCGCCGACGGGCTGTACGGCGGCATAAAAACGCCATCCTGGGCATAGAGTGGCATTACGGCATTCGTGTCAGACGAGTTTAGAGCTTGATTGTAGGCAGACAGCACTTCAGCAACAGCCCTCTCGTTTGTCGTCATGAGTACCCATTCCCCTTGAGGTCAAGCAACTACGGGGAAATATAAAACCGGCGTGCACTTCATGACTAGATACAGACACGGAATGGTGAGTTCCGAATTTGGAATAATCCGGCAGGACCATACTTAAAGGGAGCGGCGGGAGCCGCAGAAACTAGGCTCGCGCGAGTTCGTCCCGGTCGCCGAGGCGCTTTAAAAGATCAACCAGCAGTCCGCGCTCTGCTCGTGAAAGGTTTGAAACTGCTTTCTCCATGTCGACCCGGTGCTGGACAAAGGCTTTCTCGATCAACTGACGGCCTTTGGTTGTCAATTCGACGATGCGAATCCTGCGATCAGTGGGATGATGCTTGCGAACGACCAGCCACTTGCTTTCAAGTCGGTCGATGGCGGTAGTTATGGAGCCGGTGGTCAGATCTACCATCTGTCCGATGATGTTTACCGGCAGGGGCCCCTTGTGGAGTAGTGCTTCCAGTACGCGGAAGTCTGAGTCGCAGAGGTTGATTCGCTTAATGCTTGCTTCGGCGTCGGCGAGCAGAGCCCGGTAGGCCTTCCAGACTACCAGGAAGACGTGTGTTCCATCGCTTTTGGCTTTTCTTGCCTCTCCATCCATGCAACAGGATTGTAGAGGGAAAAGTATCTTGATGCCATGATAATTGACTCGGAAGTCATTTGCAGGTCGTGTTGAGCGAATCGTGTCAGATCTCAAAAAAGCCGCGGTGCAAAGCGATCGTCACGGCGTGAGTTCTGTCGTTTGCCTTCAGCTTGGAAAGTATATTTCGAACATGTCCCTTAACGGTGTCCTCGCTAATGTTCAAGCGGTCCGCTACGATCTTGTTCGAGCAGCCTTTTGCTATCAGTTTCAAAACTTCCACCTCCCGCTCCGTCAGTGATTGCTCCGCGGCGTGCTGACCGAGTTCGGTGGCCACTTCCGCTTGCACATGACGCAGCCCGGCATGGACAGCTCGAATCGAATCTAAGAGATCGCGTCGCAGAGTCGCCTTCAGCAAATATCCCGAAGCGCCCGCACGCAATGCACGGATCGCCTGGACGTCTCCTAGATAAGTTGTGAGGACGATGATTCGGGCGTCAGGGTGTGTCTTTCGCAGTAACTTGATCACCTCGATACCGTGCACGTCCGGCAATCCCAAATCCATTAACGTGATGTCCGGGATGTGCTCCTCAAAGAGAGCGATCGCTCGTTTACCCGTTCCCGCCTCCGCAACCACTTCAAGATCGGATTGGCTTTCAATGATTGCTACCAAACCTTCCCGCAACACAGGATGATCATCGACGATGAGAATTCGGATTCGAGAGGGGGACTGCTTTGCCATTCGGTCGCTCGCTTTCAAGTTGTGCCGGCAGGACTAACAATTTTCGCACCAATGTGGAGGCTCCTGATACCGTCCTTTCGAGTAGTGTTTGTTACGCCTGTCCGCGAATTCGACTGAAATATAATTGACACCAAGATCCCGTCATAGCCCCGCGACGGGGCGGGACTGCAAATTGTCCTCCGTGGTGGAGGCCAACTCAAAATGGCTGGCGACAAGAGTAGATCGGATCGCGGTTCGCAAGTTCTGGTTGCGATCTTGTTATTCTTCTGGCTGGTGCTTAATCCATCGGGGTCTGTGGCGGCGCCCGCCTCTGGGGTCCTTCGACTCACACAGCTTGACCACAAAGTGTGGACAATCCGCGACGGTGCGCCAGGCGATATCATGGGAATAGCTCAGGATGAAGATGGCACCTTGTGGCTAACCGGCCTCAAAGGGCTCTATCAGTTTGATGGACTGAAATTCCAGGAGTTTCACGCACCGACTGGAGAATCGGATTTACCCCCCGGAGGATACAACGCCGTATTCGTGGCAAGGAACAGGGATGTCTGGGTCGGTTCCTTGGACCGTGGAATAGCTCGGATTCGAGGCGGCCGAGTCAGGTTTTTCGATGAACGTGACGGATTCCCAACCCTCACGGTGATGGAGATAGGCGAGGGGCCGGATGGTTCGATCTGGTCGGTTGTACATGGGCGATTGATGCTTCTCGATGGAAATCGTTGGACTGATGGGGGAGCCCTGAGAGGCATTCCAAAGGAGGGTGGCGTAAGGACATTCTTTTTTGATCACGAAGGCACGCAGTGGGTTTCCACCGCTCGATCTATCTACTATCAGCCTCCTGGGCAACCGGAGTTCTCAAGAGCTAACATAAACTTTCGCCCAGGCGACTCGAGCAATTTCGCTGAAGGCAAGAACGGCGAACTATGGATTGCTGCAACTCCTGCATCGCGTGCTGATCTTCGACAGCTCGATGTTCCCGGCCATCGAGTTCCCGATCCTGCTGTAATCCATCTTCCCGCAGTCAATCAGATAACCTTCGCCTCCGACGGTTCCCTGTGGGTTGCGGGTTCCGAACTAAACAGATTTGAGCCGGTGATGGTTGATGGCAAACAGAAGTTTTTTCGCGAGAACCTGGGGACCGCTAAGGGCCTTACTTCCTCAACTACCCAGGCCGTTTTTGAAGATCGTAATGGTGACATGTGGTTGGGCACTCCGAATGGGCTTGAGCGATTTCAGGATCCGGTCCTCATCAAATATGTCGACAGGCCGCTTGATTCGTTCGTTCTTGGCCTCGCGCGCGACGCTCAGGGAACAATCTGGATCGGAAGTGGGAGGGCCCCACTCCTTTCCGTTCGCAGTGGTGAAACTCGAGAACACGGTCCGCTCTTATCACGCGCGAGTGTCTTATTCCCAGATAGCAGTGGTGCGATTTGGATCAAAACGGATGATGGTATCGTTCGGGAAGTGCAGGACCATCTGATGAAAGTGGACTTGCCGAAGGGAGTTCCAGTCTGGGCCGCGCGGCAGTTCTTCGAAGCGAAACCTGGTGAGGTGAATGTTTCATTTGGATCTTCTGGTGTTTTCCGCTTCGTTGATGGGAGGTGGTTCAAATGGGACCTGCCCAATCAGCCTAACGAAGTTCCCGGCAGCTTCTTCGTTGATAAAGAGGGCCAAATTTGGATCGGATATTACAGCGGCAAAGTGGGCATGGTGGACAAAACAACCGGTTACGTTTTTCCGGTCGGGAGCGATACGGACCTGGGCAGTATAGATACTTTTCTCGAGAGTTCCGAAGGGCTGTTGTGTGGGGGGGTGAATGGAATCGCTGTCTTTCAGGGGCACCGCTTCGAACTCTTACCCACTGCCGACCCGGCCGCGATTACGGCTATTTCAGGAATGGTGCAAACGGGGAATGGAGACATATGGCTAAACGGTATTCATGGAGTTTCAAGGATCGCCTACTCTGATTTTCGGGCAGCTGTTTCGCACGAGGTTCCTTTGCCGACACAGCGATTCACCCAAACGGAGATAACCGGGCCATCACCGGACTATGGTTTCCCTACGGCTGTAACCGATGCTAGTGGTCGAGTCTGGTTCAACACGTCGGGTGTGATCGCTTTTGTGGACCCACAACACGTACCGCATAATACCCTGTCTCCAACCTTGGTGATCTCCCCCGTCGAAGAGGATGGGCAACCTATTGGACAACGGGGTCTGGTAAAAGCAGGTGCAAGTACCATACGCATTCCATATTTTGGCGCGAATCTATTTGCACCAGAGAAAGTGAAATACAACTACTGGCTGCATGGAGTCGATAAGACCTGGCAAGATGTGGGTCGACGCACCGAAGCTGTCTATACGCATCTAGGGCCGGGAAGATATTCCTTTGAAGTAAAGGCGACAAACGGCGAGGGCGTATGGAGTGCCCCCATCTCTACAAGCTTTACCGTGTTGCCGGCCTTTCACCAAACCATGTGGTTTGCCGTTCTCTGCGTGCTTGCGGGTGTCTTGCTTCTTTGGCTTGGACTCACCACAAGAGTTCGGTACGTCACTGCGGGAATAAGGCTGCGTGCCGAGGAGCGCGCGAATGAACGCATTCGGATCGCTCGGGAATTGCATGACACGTTGCTACAAGGCGTTCAGGGTTTGTTGCTTAGCTTTCATGCTGCAGCATCAAAGGTGCCTGCCGAGCACGAATCGAAAGGAGCTCTTGAGAGGGCTTTGACCAGAGCCGACCAGATCATTCTCGAAGGGCGCAATCGGGTCACGAGACTCAGATCAGAAAACCTTACAGATGCCGAACTGAAGTCATTGATTGAGAGCGTTGGAGCTGATCTTAACGGCGTTGCCACAATGAATGTCGTCGTTGACCGTACGGGAGGAAGCGATACTCTTCAGAGCCATGTCCTGGACGAAGTCTTTTGCATTGCCCGAGAGGCTCTGACGAATTCCTTTCGCCACTCTGCGGCCTCGCAGATCGCCGTGGCGCTTGACTATCAGAAGCGCGAGTTTAGGATGACCTGTCGCGATAATGGCCGTGGGTTTGATCCAGTTTCGGTTCGTGCGACCCAGACCAATGGTCATTGGGGACTTCGTGGCATGGCGGAGCGTGCCGAAAACATTGGTGCGAAATTATCGTTCACGAGCGCCCCAGACGAAGGCACTGAGGTGCATTTCACCATACCTGCCCGACTAGCCTACGTGCGACCCCGTGGATTCTGGGACTTTTTGGCGCGAAACACTGACGCATAGCACTTTCCTGTTCTCCCTGACTTCATGTTTGTATGGTCTAGCCATGAGATACACGGGGTCCCCGAATGAGAGGGTCCTAATTCGCCCCTAGTTATCTGTACAAATCTAGAGGTCCGGCAGTCATCGTCGTTTGTCCGACTTCAATGAGGTAACCGTCCGGGTCGCGCATGTAGCACCGCAATTCCGTGGCATGGACTTTAGGCTCAGTAATGAATTTCGCACCTCGGGAAGACCACAGCTCATAGCAATGTCGGATATCGGTGACGCGAAGGTTCAGAAAGATGCTCAGGACATTTTCGTCGCGAGGAGCAGAGGCAATGACTTCAGGCTTGTCATCGGTTGGTCCGCCGCCGCGGTTAATCGTCAGCCAGATGTTGCCGAACTGCAAAAAGGTCGGCTCTCCCTCGCGCAATACCGTAGCGCCGAGAACATCGCGATAGAATGCCACCGAGCGCTGGATGTCCTGAACAATCAGCGTATTCGTAACAACAAATTTCAGTTCAGCGGTTTGATCCGGGCGACTCGGCATATTAGCTTCATTTTCTAAGGTTGGTATCCGTCCGACTCCATCGGGCGAAGAGCTCAATCCGAGATTGAAGCCAAGGACCTTCTCCTCGCGGTGGCGGAGGCGGCATGACGGCACCACCGATCCCCCGAATGCGGTCATAAATGGCGGCGGCGTGCGCCTTTACGTCGTCATAACTCCCTAGATTGAAGGCTTTGCTCATTGCGTAAATATCTCGGTCTGTGAAGAGCGGTCGAATATCCGTTTGAAAGCTCGTCAGTTTCGCCATTATGCCTCCCAGCATAAAGCCGTTTGCCTCAATGCAAGCGGGACTGCCAATCTTTAGGCACCTTTCCCGCCGGGCCGGGAGCGGCCTGGTCCTCCGGATGCCAGTGCGGAGGAGCAAGCTCTGGCCCAGTGATCATCTCCTGAGTCTCATAGCTCCAGAACCAGGTTTCGCCGGGCTCAAAGCTTGCCGCGACAGGATGCCCCGTCCTGTGAAGGTGCTTCGTGGCATGCTGACTGGGCGAGCTGTCACAACATCCGATATGTCCGCATTGCGCGCAGCGGCGCAAGTGCAACCACCACCCATTTGAGGCCAGACAATCGACGCAACCTGTCCCGCTCGGTATCGCTGCACGATTAATGCCAGAATGATCTGATTTCATTGCTCACTCTGTCGATGTCTTGACATCAAGTATTATTTCTCGCATAGTCAGTGAAGCTTGTCAACAAGCGATGGCTACGTTCGAGTATTGACCGCGACGTGGTGACATTCCTTTGCGAGAAAGACTTTCATGCTCCAGTCTCTTCCCTTCCCCGTGCATCGCGATTGCGGTGATGAACGCATCGTAGATTCAGCGCAAGAGCTGATCAAGGCAGCGTCCGACCGTTCCGTTCAAATCATCACGATCGCGCAGGACTTAAACAGCGTGCCTGAACTCCGACTGTCGCCGGGAGCGACTCTGCGGGGACACGGCGGTCGGACACCCGTTCTCCGATTCGCGGCGGGTGACGGAGTGTGCCTCACCACTGACAATCTGATTGAGAATCTCGCCCTGCTCGTATCGCCCGACCGCCTGGCCATCTGGAACGATGAATCCGTGGCCAGTCTGGGTAGTCTGACCCTCCGCTCCATCAGCACAGTCGGCCGCGTGCGCCTTCTTGGTCGTGGCGCCATCTGCGGCGGCCACGTGGAGGTTAAAGATCTGGACATCGTCGCCGCAGACGCCCGTCACGAAGAGGAAAGACCGCACGAATACGGCGTTTATGTCCTGCAAGGCGCATTTACGCTCTGGAACATGCAAGGCGATCCGAATGTCGCAATCACCTCGAATCTTGTCGGGCTGTCGGCCGGGCGAATGGGTGCGCCCGTATTGGGCAGTGGAATTTTTGTCAGCGGAGCCGGCGAGACGGGAGGGCGTCTCATACTGCAACATCTCGAAACGAACGGAGTATACAGTGATGGGCGCATCGAACCAGGGACCGCCGACCAGATCTCGGGAGGAGTGTTCGTGGTTTACGGAACACGCGTCGGGCTGGTCGTAAATCAGGGTCCCGTGACTACGTATGGAGCCAACGATATGGCTCTGGACAATTGGGGCGATGTTGACCGGTGGATCAGCGAAGACCAGATCGCGACGTTTGGACCTAGTGGAGTGGGCTTCGTGAACTTTGGACGGATCAATCAGCTTGTCGTGAGAGGGCCGATCGAAACCCACGGGCCGGGAGCACGCGGATTCAATGTCTACGCCGGAACGATCGACCGCGGCGATTTTGATCGCATCGTTACTCACGGAGACGGCGCAGTAGGCGTTCAGATCAGCCAACCTGTCGGGCGTCTCGTGTTCCGCCGTGGCATCGCGACCCATGGTGGTACAGGCAAGTCACTGGTCAAGGGCGTCCTCCAGGATCTCGCCGCCACTGCGCTGAGTATCAAACCGGGTGGGGCCGCGCAGGAGATCCAGGTGTTTGGAGGACTGCATTCTTACGGGAAAGGGGTCCAGGCTTTCGAGCAGCACGGTTCTCTTGAATCCCTTCACGTTGAAGGAGGATTCTCTTCCGAGGCAGGAACTCTTGCCAATTCCGGCACCGCGATTTCACAATCCTGAGTGGAGGAATCCCGGATGAGCAAAGGTCGACTCGAAGCATTCAGCGATGGCGTGTTTGCAGTGATTATCACGATTATGGTGCTTAACATGAATGTACCGCGGGGATCAGATCTGCCGGCGCTCAGGTCTGTGCTTCCCGTCTTTCTCTGCTACGTTTTGAGCTACATCTACGTTGGTATCTACTGGAACAATCATCACCACCTGCTGCATGCATCGGAACATGTTACGGGTGGAATTCTGTGGGCCAATCTCGTCCTCCTTTTCTGTCTTTCCCTCGCGCCATTCACAACTGCATGGATGGGAGAAAATCACTATGCCCCGCTTCCCGTGGCCCTGTATGGAGTGATGCTGCTCTTCGCCGGCGTGGCATACTTCATTCTCACCAAAAGCTTGATCGCGCATCATGGCAAGGACTCGGTTCTGGCGAAGTCGATTGGGAACGACTGGAAAGGAACCGTCAGTGTGCTGGCGTATGTGCTCGCGATCCCTTTGGCGTTCGTGAGGCCCTGGATTGCCTGCGCTTGCTATGCGTTCGTGGCGGTGTTGTGGTTGTTGCCAGATCGGCGGATTGAGAAACACCTGCAGACGTGATCGGCGAAACGAGATTTGAACCTGAATGCACGGCGTTGAGTTCAAACTGTAACGACAATCCGTCCGCGTCGCGCAGGATGTTCCACAAGTTCGTGAGCACGGGCGATCTCGACGAGCGGAATTCGCTCGGCGATCTCGAAGCCCCGCCAACCGGCTTCCAGTGCAGCACTCAAGTCTCGAGCGGCTGCGACCTTCGCATCTTTAGGGAAGTCGTCACTGCCGAGAAAAAACAGCCGGATATTCTTGAACACCATCAACCAGAACGGAATTGCGGGCGTCGCGACATTCGTCGCATAGGTTGCGATCGATCCCCCCATTTTCAGCAAATCGACGTCAGCCCCGACGTTCGCTCCGAATGCCACTTCGACGACATGATCGATTCCATCCGGAGCCAATGCCTTCAGTCGAGACGTCAATTCATGATCGTTCCGTACGACCTCGTGGGCTCCCGCCTGGCTGGCCGTTTCTTCCTCTGAACCCGACATTACAGTGCCAATCACGTGCGCTCCAGCCCGTCTCGCGAATTGAACCGCAGAGAGGCCCACTGATCCCGCTGCTCCCTGCACCAGTACGGTACGGCCGTCCACTGATCCCGCTACGTGGACAGCCCTGTGAGCCGTAATCCCAGGAATACCGAGACAGGCACCCTGGTCCGGGGACACGCCAGACGGTAGAGGAGCAATTTGCTCGACTGGGACTACGGTGAACTCTGCGGCGGTACCGAAGGGGCGGTAGGACTGTGCTCCATAACACCACACGGAACGTCCCAACCACTCGGACGAAACACCATCTCCGACTTGTTCGACACGTCCGGCGCCATCGCTGTGCGGCACGATGCGAGGATAAGGCATACCGTAACCAAACGCGTCCTCACGCTTCTTGATGTCGCCAGGGTTAATTCCGGATGCAGCGATTCGAATACGAACTTCCCCTGAGGCTGGCATCGGATCGGGCATCTCGCCAACCGTGAGGACTTCCCGAGCCGGACCTTGCTTCTCATACCAGGCTGCTTTCATCGAATCGCCTCCCTTCCGACAGCCGAAACACCGATGCAACAAAATTCTTTCATACCGGAAGTCGTGGAAACAGCGTGGGCACCATATCAACTACGAAATCCTTGAAGACTCGTATGGTTCTTGGAATGTAGCGATTGCTCAGATGGACCAGTGAGAGATTGAAAACCCGCAGGTGCCACTTCGGCATAATCTCGATCAGCCGGCCTTGCCGCAGCAGTTCGGGTTGGACGATTGGCGGCAGTTCTCCGATCCCAGCCCCGGCAAGCAACGCGACAACCAGTCCAGCGTACTCGTTAATCGACAGGTGCGGCTCGAAGGTTATCGAATCTTTTTCCTTTCCGTTTGCATGAGCGAAGGACCAGGTATTCTGCGGGGTCCAAAAAGAGAAGGCGAGCAGCCGGTGGTTAAGCAAGTCTGCAGGGCGCCTGGGGACCTTTATCCTTTTCAAGTACGACGGGCTCGCAACAAGCTGGTGGCGGTAGGTCAAGAGCCGCCGAACGACAAGCGAGGAGTCTTCAAGTTCCCCAACGCGAAAGGCAAAATCGATTCCTTCGGCGATCTGCGGGATGATCCGCTCTGTTGTGAATACCTGAATCCGCACATCGGGATAGGAATCCTGAAAACGGATGATCAGAGGCGCGAGCACGGAGTCCGAGATTGTGGGGGGAGCTGAGATCCGCAAAAGGCCTGACACCTTCGCCGCGTGGTTCGAGGCAATATTGCTGACGGACTCACTCAGTTCTGCACTTCGTTGAGCATGTTCGAATACTTCCGAGCCGGCATCGGTTAGTCTGAGGCTGCGGGTAGATCTTTCGATCAACCGTACCCCGAGCTGCTTTTCAAGTTCACCAATCCTCCGGCTAACGGTCGAGGTTGGCATCTGGAGCCGTCCTGCTGCCCTCAGAAAACTGTTCGATTCGACAACCTGCGCGAAGATCAGCAGCGAGTTGAGATCTGCTCTCATGCTTTTTGCTAGCGACACATTGTCTCTAGGAACTGGCTGTTGGCACAGTCACAACTTGAAATCAAGCCATTGTATTTGCAACTTTCCCAGATGACCAAGCTCCCTACTGTTGGCAGTCACTACCGCGGCCCCACATCCCACTCGGCATAGACCAGACCCGTACGGCAGTGGCTGGAGGCCCAAATATCCACGCCTTCCAGGCGATTTATCCAGCGGCTCTTGACTTCCTCGGCGCACTGATTGACTTCGCTGTTAATGAGAATGCTCGCAACCGCCCAACTGTTCTCGCCATATTTCTGAATGGCACGCGTCTTGAGCGGTTGATGGTCTTCAGCGAGGATGCGCGTAATCGTCTTGTAAACGTCCGTCACGTAGCTCTTCGCAATCCCCAAGTCCTCCCTGGTGGCGGGTGTGCTGTGATGCCCAGGCACGATCACGTCGAAATCCATTGCCCCCAGTTGATCGAGAAACTTGAGGTACTCGTGCATATTCATGGTCAGGTCAATATTCATGAAAGGTGTGGCGCCTGAAGAGAAAGCGTCGATCGCAATCACAACCTTCTTGTCCGGGATCGAGATTAATAGGTCTCCCTCGGGCGTATGCCAGTGACCAAGCTTCATCTCCGCTGTCAGTGAGCCCAGCTTTAGCGTGAAGTGATCCTTGAAAGTGCGGGTCGGCACAGGGCGATGCGGATCATGAATCTCACCAAGGAAGTCGGCCGTGCCCTCCTCCGCCAGGATTTCGAGATCGGGAATCTGCTTTTGAATTAGGTCGGCGCCTCCAATATGGTCGATGTGTAAGTGTGAATACACGAGCTCGATGATCGGTTCGGATGTCGTATCAGCTACCGCCTGAACAATATGTTGCGCAAAGGATGGGGGAGCATCAAAGAGGACGATGCCCTTTCCTGTGGTCACGAACGCGGATTCATAGGCACCTTCCGTGATCATGTACACGTCCGGTTTAAGCTGCTGCACCACATATCCTTTCTTCGGATCGATATGCGGCGCCTTCGCCTTAATCTGCGGCAATAACGGAACGTAGTCGGGGAGGGTGTCACTCGTTTGGGCGCGAGCAGTTCCTCGCAACAGACCAAAGAGCAGGATTAGCGCAGCCAACGTTCTGCCTGAATACGTCATGTCCAGCCTCGCTTAGTCGAATCGCATATTTCTTGACATCAAGGTACATTACGCTTTAGACTCTTGGCCGTCAAACCCTCCCAATGGCAGATTCCAGAGCGGAGAACGAATCGAATAAAATCGGACGGGTTGCTGAACTAGCTTGGCTTCGGAGGTAGAACATGAGTTTTACAGATAAGCAGCTTCTCGTGACCGGCGCCAGTGGACACCTGGGAAAGGCTGTCGTGGGGGAACTTCGGCGACTGGGAGCGAAAAAAGTGATCGCGGCCACGCGTACTCCGGGGAAGCATCCGGAACTTTCCACTTCGGGTGTGGAAGAGCGGGAGGCTGATTTCGATCGGCCCGAGACTTTACAGGCAGCATTCCGAGGGGTCGAGCGCCTGCTCCTGATCAGTACCGATTCTCTTCACGCGCCGGACGTGAGGATCAAACAGCACCGGACAGCCATTCAAGCCGCGGTGGGTGCCGGTGTGGAGCACGTCGTCTATACATCTCTACCCAACGCCCATCCGACGGAGGGACCATCGATCCCGGACGATCATTTCTGGACGGAAGTCGCGCTCTTTGAGAGCGGGCTCGACTGGACGATCCTGAGGAATAATCTGTACGCGGAGGTCATCCTCAGATTTGCGCAGTTCGCGCTTAAGACCGGAAACCTGGTTTCCGCAACGCAGTCGCAGGGCCGCTCGTATGTGACTCGCGAAGACTGTGCAAGAACAGCCGCAGCGGCGCTGCTCAACTCCACAGGCAAGGCAATTTACGATGTTACCGGCCCTGCTTCGGTTACACACAAACAGATTGCGAGTGTTCTTTCGCGCCTTTCGGGCAAGTCCATTCAACACGTGAATGTGACGCCAGAAGAGGTTGAAAAAGGCTTAGTGGCTGCTGGCATCCCGCAGTTCGCCGCGAGGGGTGTGCGTGGGTTGGATGAGGAGGCGTCGCGCGGCTATCAGGCGATTGTCACCCCTACGGTGAAGAACTTTACTGGGCGGGTTCCCATGTCGGTCGAGAACTTTCTCCAGACGACGGTGCCCGCATTGGTGGCGGCGTAACTCTCCCCGTAAGAGGCCGTTTTCTTCAAGAGCGGTCTGTGGCAAATCGCCTTGTGTGAATCGATTTCACCAACTCCCGGATCACGGGCAACTCGGAAGTTCTTCAAAAATAACTCATCGCATCTCGTCTTATGCCAGTCCCCACGGGGTCGAATCGTATCTATCTTGACATCAAGATACATTGTCGCTTAAACTTCTGGTCGTCAAACCTGCAGGACCAGCCAATGGCGCATTCCAAAAGCGACGAATCAAACAAAACTGAGAGGGCCGACAAAAACGACTGTTTGCCGCGACGGGAGGTTCTCAAGGGCGGCATAGCGCTAGCAGGTGCTTTGGGTATTGGCGTTGGGTTAGGCATCACCAGCGCTGCTGCGCCGTCTGGGCCAAGTCCAACGCCGAGGTCAAGTCCTCCCTCCGCGCCCGCTCAAGAGCCCTTGGATGCTACCAGCGAAGCAAAGAAGATTGCGTTCGACCGCATCGGAAATGGAGAAAAAGTTCTTTTGATTTCCGGCTTTCCGCAAACGCGTATCTCCTGGAACCGGTTGACTCCATTGCTATCCCACAAATTCCAAGCGATACCAGCCGATCTGCCCAGCTTCGGCGACTCGGGAATTCTTTCGGCACCGGCGACAACCGAAAATGTCGGTAGGGTCTTCCACGAGTTCGTTGCGAATCTAGGAGCGCCCCTGCACGTCGTCGCTCACGATTTCGGGGCATGGTGTGCCTACAGCTGGGCTCTTCTCTTCCCCGACGATTTCAAGTCGCTCACGCTGATCGAAGCGGGAATCCCTGGCATCACTCTGCTAAACGACATTCAGCTGTCCGACTACAAAAGGAAATGGAATTTCATTTTCATGATGCTTCCCGATTTGCCTGCCGAGCTGACAAAGGGCAAAGAGGACATCTACGTCGGGTGGTGGTACAAGAACAAAGTGCACAAGCTGGGAGCGGTTCCCCCGGACGCCGTGGCCGCATACGTGAGGGCATACGCGCGAGATGGACGAATGGATGCGGCTTTCGACTACTGCCGCAGAATTCTCGACGACATGGATTTCAACAAAGCGCACTTCAAGAACAAAATCCCAATCCGTCTACTTGCCGTTGGCGGACAATATTCCATTCCGAACATGGGTGAGTTGCTGCGTCCTTATTTTCAGGATGTGAAATCCGTCGTGATCGCTGATTCGGGCCACTTTGTTCCAGAAGAACAGCCCGCGGCGCTGGCAAAAGCTCTGCTGGCTTTCCTGTGAAGCCGCCGGTGGCTCACTTTAGAAGATGCGGTGAGCTGATTGAAAGGAGGACATCGTGTCGACGTCATTACGTCAAAGCCTGCCTGAGGTTCTGAAGAGCGTGCGAACCAGGCCGTTGTTCCGATTACGCGAAGCTGTGCCTCCGCTGGTGGTCGTTGGTCAGACTCCAAACGCGTTCCGCCGCATTGGAATAATTACGGGTGGCTCTTTTGAAGGCGACCGTTTGTCCGGAGAAGTCCTCACCGGGAACGACTGGCAGGATGTTCGTAAAGACTCATGCATTAAGTTGGACGTGCGTCTCGTGCTAAGAACGACCGATGGGGCCTTGATTGTCATGACTTATCAGTGCTTGCGCGCTGGTACGCCAGACGTGATGGAGAGATTGGACAAAGGCGAAGACGTCGACCCTACCAGCTACTATTTCCGAATGAATCCTATGTTCGAGACCAGCTCCAAGAAATACGATTGGATGAACCGCATCATTGCCGTGGGTGTTGGCCACAGGCCCCCTGACGGTCCGCTGTACAGCATCTTCGAAGTTCTTTGACGTAATTGGCGTTTCACAATCAACCGTTCATGAGTGACACCAATAAAGCTCGTTAGAGCACGTTTTGAACAAGGTTCACTCCCGTCATGCATGGTCTTGCCGATTCAAACATAGCCGCATCCGGCGACAACGGGGACTGGGGATTAACATTTGATCCCCTCTCGGATCAGGTCGCTTACCCAGTTCTCAGCGAGAACGATATGGCAGAAGTGGCTCATTTCGGGGAGAGGTGTTCTTTTGTTGAAAACAAGCCGCTTTTCTCAGCTGGCGATTGCCCCTTTAACAGCTATGTAATTCTTTCGGGACACGTACGAATTGTGGACACTTCGACCGCTACCCGAAGGATATTCGTACGTTACGGTGTGGGCCGTTTTACGGGCGACATCGATTTATTTACCCGACGGCCCTCTTTGCTGACCTGCGAGGCCGAAACCGGCGTCGAGGCGATACGTCTGTCCCCCAATCAACTCCGGGAAATGTTTGTTCGCCGACCTCAGATTGGTGAAAAGTTCTGGCGCTCGTACCAACATCGACGAGAATTGCTGCTCGCCTCGAACTTCAGGGGTGTGAGCGTCTATGGCCGGAAAGATGACAGAGTCACCCTGGAGACCGTTGAATTGTTGTTTCGTAATAGCGTGCCTCACGAGTGGCTCGACACAACATTCGAAGACAACAGACGCCAGCTTGAACAGATCCGCGAGGACGTTCAGGCCTACCCAGTCGTCACCCATGGATCGAGGGTCTTGTTCGAGTCGCCGAGCCGAGCCCAACTGGCGGATTACTTAGGGCTTCGTCGCAAGCTGCCCGACAAAGTCTATGACGCCTTGATATTGGGTGCCGGACCCTCTGGCCTTGGAGCTGCTGTATATGCAGCCTCAGAGGGGCTTTCCACGCTCGTACTTGATAGTCTCGGTCCGGGTGGACAGGCGGGGGCGACATCCCGCATCGAAAATTACGCAGGGTTTCCCAACGGTGTGACCGGACAAAACTTGGCACATCTGATCTACCTTCAGGCTCTGAAGTTTGGCGCCGACTTTCTGATTCCCAGCACAGTCACCAGCCTTGATAGACGGCGCAACGGTTTATATCGTGCCAGAACGTCCGAAGGCGACTACGTCGTTGGGAGAACTGTAATCATCGCGACCGGTGTTTCGTATCGGCTCCTGGACGTCGAGGGCTTGAAAGAGCTTCAGGGCGCAGGGGTCTATTACAGCGCGACGAGTGTGGAGTCACGCCTCTGCCGAAGTTTTCCGACACATGTTGTTGGGGCTGGTAACTCCGCTGGACAGGCAGCGATGTTTCTTTCGCAGTCGGCGCAGGTTTCCCTACTTGTGCGCGGTTCAGACTTGAAGAAGATGTCCGCTTATCTCTCCGAAAGGCTCCTAGCGAACGAGCGGGTGAAAATTTGCTACGGATCTCAACTCGTCGGGGTCGGAGGAGTGGAGCACATCTCGACAGTTCATATACGCGACACGGGAGGAGTAGTCAGGCACGAACCCAGCTCGGGTGTTTTCGTTTTCATCGGTGCGAGGCCGAGAACTGACTTCCTTCCCACCTCAATCGCAAAAGACGAGAAGGGCTTCCTCCTAACGGGGCCCGATGTTGCGCCCCTTCCATCCTGGAGGGAGCCGCGTCCACCATGCACCCTTGAAACCACCCTTCCTGGCGTGTTTGCGGCTGGCGACTGTCGACGAGGAACGACTAAGCGAGTCGCCTTTGCAATCGGGGATGGGGCTTTGGCGGTGACTGCGCTTCACAATTTCCTGGGTCGTACACAACCGACGGGAACAGTATGACCACTGAGGAACTGAAAGCAATCCCGATCCCCTACAAAGACAATGACCGGACACTTGAGGGCTATCTCGTGGCGCGAAGAGGAGCACGGAACGTCCCTGGCGTCCTAGTGGTCCCGACTTGGCGCAATGTCGATGCAGGCATTTGCCACCGCGCAGACCGATTAGCAAATCACGGTTATACCGTTTTCGTGGCGGACCTTTTTGGAGTCGGCATTCGCCCTGCGCCTCCTGAGTTGCCGATGTCAGTTGTAGCCCCGCTGCTTGCGGATCGAGCCAGTTTTCGCCGTCGACTTACCGCTGCCCTTGAAACATTTCAGGTTCGATCCGAGTGTGCGAGGAATAAGATCGCGGCGGTCGGGTACTGTCTCGGAGGATGCGGTGTGCTCGAACTGGCACGCGCCGGCGCACCTCTGAGAGGGATTGTTGCTTTGCACGGCATTTTGAGCGCCCCTATGCCTACTGAGCCGAACGCCATCCGGGCCAAGGTTCTTGTGCTGCACGGTGCTGCTGATCCTGTCGTTCCCTTTAGCGAGGTTACAACGTTTGCGGAAGAAATGCGCTCAGCCCGCGCCAACTGGGAAATCGACATCTACGGTGATGCCAGGCACAGCTTCACAGGCGAAGGTGTCGCAAATAAAGCAACGCCGGAAGCGGGCCTCCACCCTCAGTCTGAGGATCGTTCATGGCAAACAACTCTTCGCTTTCTGAAGGAAGTTCTGACCTAGTTCTCATTCTTGCTGAGGCCTCACAGTTTGTGGATCAGGAAACAGTCGGAATATATCGACTTGAATCGAACCCTTTCAGAACCCACCGATTCGGAAGCGGCACATTTATTTGATTGAGAATCGTCGTACGTCAACTAGCCAGCGGAACGCGGCCGCTCATGACTGCGGCAGGGGCAATGCCGACAGCGATCGTCAGCAACGCCGCAGACAGAAGCGGACCGAAAGCGGACTGTGCGAAAGGCACTTCGAGTTCAAGTGCTTCCGTCATCGAGCAAGGAACCGAAGCGGATCTCGCTCAAAAAACAGCGGACTGAGAGCGGACTAGGAGGGCAACACGCGATTCCGCTAAGTTCTTTGGAATGATGGTGGCCAGGGACGGAGTTGAACCGCCGCCGCCAGCCTTTTCAGGATAAATGTCTACAACGACTTAACAGGTCTTAGCTGGCTGCGCAAGAAGTCGGTGGTGACATGCTTAGGTTGGACAGGGATTTTGGGCTGGTGGTGGACAGCGTCCCGGATACTTTTGTCGAACATCGCAGGTGAATTGGAATCTACACATCCGGTCTAGAACCTAGGAAGAGAGTGGGACTCGAATTCGCTTCCGACAAAACCTCATCAAAGTGTCAGCGGCGAGACCCGTTCACGGTAGCGGTTGATTGTCTCAGAATCAGACTTGTGCTTAGCTTGATCTCCTCGCCGCCAGCTGCGCGTGACTGCAGGTTTCGATATAACGCTTCAAATGCCCTTTCGCCGAGCTCGCTTCGGGAAAGACGAATCGTGGTGAGGGGAGGCTGGGTAGATTCGGTCAGTTCGATATCGTCAAACCCGACCAGAGAAATGTCAACGGGAACTCGAAGGTTTGCACGGTGAATGGCCCGCATCGCGCCGATGGCAGTGAGGTCGTTGGAGGCGAGAACCGCCGTGGGGGGATCCGGAAGAGCAAGCATGTGAGTCATCGCGGTGTCACCTCCGTCGACCTTATGGTTCCCTTCGACGACGATCCGCTGCCGGTCCTTGATGCCGCAATTGGAAATGCATGCCAGAAACGCGGCCCGCCGTACCTTAGCAGACTTCAAGGTAAGTGGACCGCTGATGAACCCGATCCGCCTGTGGCCGAGAGAAACGATATGTTGCACGGCCTCCCGAATCCCCTTACCGTAGTCCACTCGGATGTTGCTGATGAGAGGTTTCACCTTTCCGACGTCAAGGAATACGATCGGGAGTTTCCTTCGTGAGAGCTCGTCAAGGAGATGCGGTTCAATTTCGGAAGTGAGAATTGCCACTGCGTCCACTTGTCGCTCGATCATTCGGCGCACAGAAGTGGCCATGCGATCCGGACTGTAATCGGTATTGGCGACGATGACGTCATATCCGTGATGGATCGCGGCGAATTCGAAACTCTTCACTACTTCGGGGAAAAACGGATTTACGATGTCCGAAATAATGAGCCCCAGCATGTGGCTTCTTCCAGAAACCAGTGCGCGAGCCTGGCTACTGGGGTAGTAGCCAAGCTCGCGGATCACGCGCCATACCTTCTCCGCGGTTTTGGGCTTGACCAAATTGCTGCGGTTGAGTGTGCGCGAAACCGTGGCCGTTGAAACGGCTGCCCGGTCCGCAATTTCTTTGATATTCATTGGATGATGGTAGCCGCGATCAAAGACTTCAAAGTTACTCGTTTAATTGTTTACACCAATAGTGTAATGGATTACAATCGCCGAGCGGTGTAAGCGATTACATGTTATAAAAACGCGGCTTGGAACCCAGGCGGCCTGAAAACGCAAACGTATCTCGAAAATGTTCAAATTTTTGCACAGGCGCGAAAAAGACTAATGCGTGATCCTCCTTTTGGCTGAAGCCCCAAACGTCGATCTTCTGGTATGAACATTCAACTGGGAACGGAGAGGCGAGTTTTCGATCGTGCTCAAGTTTGAGGATTCTTTAGGTCTGAGTGATCGTTCGATTTGTAAACAACCGCCCGCGGCACGTCAAGCTCCTCGGGGCGGTTGCGTTTGAGCATGTTTCTCTTGTCCTAAGGCTTTCGTTTGGTTGCCTTTGGGGGAAGAACAAGCGGCACGAGGACGCTTGAGGCAATGGCATTCAGGCCGTGTCCGTCAATCGGAACCACTTTGGTGAGCAGACGATGCAGGATTCAAGAACCGGTGCAACTAAATACGAAGATTCCTTGGCTGAACTAAGGGGAGAGTTCTTGCAGCGCTATGGGTCGATACCCCAGATCTTTCGCGCTCCGGGCCGGGTCAATCTTATCGGAGAACATACCGACTATAACGATGGATTTGTTATGCCGGCGGCTATCCAGTTCTATGCTCATGTGGCGGTCGCGCCGCAGAAGGCACAGCGCATCCGGGTTCACTCGCGCAATTTCGCAGAGTCCACGGAATTCACACTGACTGAAAATGGTGGGGCCCCAAGGGGGCACTGGAGCGACTACATTCGCGGGGTTACGGGTGTCCTGAAAGCGCAGGGGATCAACGTAAGTGGGGCAGACCTGATGATTCACAGTGAGGTTCCAGTGGGGTCAGGTCTAAGCTCGTCGGCAGCAATTGAGGTAGCAACGGCTCTCGCCTTGCTGGCCCTTGCTGGCGGGACGCTGACTCGCATCGAGATCGCAAGGGCATGTCAGCGCGCCGAGCACGAGTATGTTGGTAGCATGTGCGGGATCATGGATCAGTTTATTGCGTGTTTCGCTCAGGCGGGAAGGGTTGTGATGCTAGACTGCCGGAGCCTGACTTACGAACTTCTTCCTACAACTGAGGACGTCCGTATCGTGATTTGCAACACTGGAGTCAAGCACGCACATGCATCCAGCGGATACAACCGTCGGCGTGCAGATTGTTTCGCCGGAGTCAGCACCATGAGAGCTCATGGGATGCCGACAATCCAAGCCCTGCGAGATGTCTCTTCTGCAAGCCTGGAAGGCTGTAAAGGTCACCTACCTGAATTGGTCTACCGACGGTGTCGGCATGTCGTCACCGAGAACGAACGGGTGAGGGCGGCAGCCAATGCCCTAAGGGTTCGCGACATGGACACATTCGGAAGGCTGATGTACGAGTCCCACATGAGTCTGCAAAATGATTACGAAGTCAGTTGCAGAGAGCTTGATCTGATGGTAGACATCGCCCACACCGTGCCAGGGGTTTATGGCGCACGTATGACCGGGGGGGGATTTGGTGGATGTACCGTCAATCTGGTGAGAATAGATGCCGTCGAGAGGTTCATCGCTACCATAAAGCGGGAGTACGCGCACAGAACATCGACATCGGCGGACGTCTACGTGTGTTTTGCTGCGCAGGGCGCAGGTGCGGTCGAGGAGCCCCGAGATTGAAATTATTTGTCTCTTGTCTGGGGACCTCACCCAAGGGAACCAGCAAAGCCGTTCCAAAATCTGGGACGTAGCTTCAGAAACCCAAGGACAATTTAATTCTTGACAATCTGTTCGAGCATAGCGTAGTGTTCTGCCGTCGATGATGTAAGCGATTACATTAAGCAGGAAAAAATTCTATCGTAGCCCGGCTTCAGTCACGTAAGCGCTAACAAAATGCCAACGTGCCCACGGAATTATTGATCTTAGTCGATCGGGTGTTGACGAGCACCGTTTGGGCCCAAGTTGCTCCAAACGTCGATTCCACGGAGGTTGTGTTATGCGTGTACGACCAACGACAGTATTCCTGTTGTCCGTGATTTCTCTTGCCGCCCAGTGTTTCTCTCAGGATTACCGCGGCAGGATTCAGGGAACCGTAGCCGATTCCAGCCAGGCAGCCCTTGCGGGGGCGACAATCGTGCTGACAAACACAAGCACGAGCGTATCCGCAACTCAGCAAACCGGTCCCGACGGGCACTACATATTCGACCGAGTGGAACCGGGTAAGTACGATCTCACCGTCGAGCACCCTGGCTTTCAGAAGTTCATTCAGCGAGAAGTGAACGTTCAAACCCGAGGTGATGTGACCGTTGACGCAACGCTCCGGCCCGGCTCTGTCTCGGAGACAGTCTCAGTGATGGCGGCGGCAACGACGGTTGAGTTCAACTCGAGCAAACTCGACACGACCGTCGACACCGTCATCGCGAACCGATTGCCACAGTTGCAGCGTGCCCCTTATTTTCTGGCAGAGTTAGATGCCTCGGTGGAACGCAACGACGACAACCCCGACAACGCTGTCTACAGCAGTTGGGGTCCTGGACAGGAGAGGATCGCTGGAGGCGCGAATTACTCCAATGATCTTCGCATAGATGGCAGCCCGACTGCCATCAGCGTGAAGAACGGATATCAGCCCGCTCCAGACATGATCGGCGAAGTAAACATCGTCCAGAACACCGTGGATGCTGCGAACGGAAACGGGGCCGGCGCCGCGATCAATCTGACGGTGAAGTCTGGATCCAACTCATGGCATGGCCTGGGATATTATCAAGGGCAATATCCGTGGGCAAACGCGCTTCAAGATCGCGTGACCCGGACCGCCAACGACGAGAGAAAAAACATCTACGGCGGGAATGTTGGATTCCCTATTTTCAAGGGCAAATTGTTCAACTTCGTTGGATACGAGGGTTGGCAATATACCCAACCGGGGCAACTCGTGTACACGGTTCCCACTACCCTGGAGCGAGAAGGCGATTTCTCACAGTCGCTGAATAGTGCTGGGACGACGCGTTGGCTTTACGATCCGACGTCGACCGACGGCAGCGGGAACCGCATGACGTTTGCTGCCGAAGCCGGACACCCCGGCGACCCCAACTACAACAAGATTCCGGCGACTCTGATTAATCCGATTGCCGCCTATTACACCCAGAACCTGTGGACCCCGAATCAGCCGGTCAATGTGGCCAGCAACCCCACGAACGCAAACAACTACGCTGTCGCTTTGCCGGTGCAGAACCCATACAAGAACTTCCTGGACAGAGTCGACTACGATGTAAACAGAAAGCTCCACCTGTACGGTCACGTCGGCTTGATCCGGACGCCAGTTTCAACCTCCAATCCGACTGGTTCGGTGCTGTTTCAGTCCGATCGAGGGTCATCGCGAAACGGCACCCAATATGCGGCCGGCGGGACATATATGTTCACGCCCAAGACGGTTCTCGACGTGCGCGGTGACTATCACAGTCTGGTCGACGCTGCGCACTTCGCCACCAACTATGCCTCGGGTGGCGGGTGGGCCAAGATCTGGGGCGGAAACCTGGGCACGGCGCCGACGACCTTTTATGACACTCTCTTCTCCGATCCTTCTGTGCCTATTTTGATTCCAAGGATGTCGATGCTTTCGTACGGCAATAGTGACATTCTGGATATCGGTCCCGGCGGGGGTCTGTGGCACCAAACACCCAGCGGGGAAGCTTTCAGTGTCCAACTGTCCCATGATCGCGATAAACATTACCTGAAGACGGGAATTGAGTTGATCTTCAGTCACTCTCCAAGTCTGCTGCAGAACGAGAATCCGGGCTTTGGTTTCGATCCCAGCCCGACCTCCAGCACCTATCTCGCGAACGATCCAACCTCGGGCGATCCGTATGCGACGTTCCTGCTGGGAGTGGTCGAAGCAATCCCCGGTCTTTCCGACAACAGTTGGGGGGATGGCTCTACGTCCATGCCGGTGCTGACGCTGCAAAACACACAGTCGCACACCGTCGCGCTCTTCGTGAACGATGACTGGAAGGTCACCCGAAACGTCACGTTGACGTTGGGCTTGCGCTACGAGTACGAGAGTGCTTATTCATCGGCCGCGAACAATTTCGCGCGGGCTCCAGACCTGACTGCCCCCAACACCGTGTTGCAGGCTACCGGTGTCGGGGCCACTCTTCAGTCGGATGTCGCGACTGGCCTAGGGAGCGCGGGCTATACCGGAAACTTGCCGGCTGCCCCGATCCTGAATGGAGCGTTCCAATTTACCAGCAGTGGTCATACCGGACAATGGAACGCGGGCCCGGGCAGTTTATCGCCTCGCTTGGGTGTTGCGATGCGGCTGAATGACAAGACGTCGCTCCGCATTGGCTATGGTCGCTACTTTATTCCGTGGCGCGACCAAACCATCAACGGCAACCAGAATAATGCAGAAGGATCTTCGGGCGGATTGGACATGCTCAGCAATCCGTTCTATGGATACAACCAAGTCAGCGGGGCGCCGTCGACGCTGAACCAGACTGTACCCGGAACCCCGCCGATGTCGCTTTCCAATCCCTTCCCTGGCTCATTTCCGATTCAGGTGCCCACCAAAATGAGTGATGGCGTCTACACCGGGTTAGGAGATCCGAACGGAATCGCCTTCTTCACCCCCAACCGTCCGAAAAGTCACAGCGATCGCATCAACATCTCTGTGCAACACGCCGTTGCCCGAGACATGGTCTTCGAGGCTGGATACATCCTGAATTTCTCGACGCAAATGTTTGACACCGCGTACAACCTCAACCAAATCGATCCGCGGATCGGGAACACCCCTGCGGGGATCGCGGCCGAAAATACTTCCGTAGCCAATCCCTTCTACAATCTGCTTCCTGCGAATCAGTTCCCCGGATCGAACGCGCTCCTGCCGAACGTCAGTCTGGGTTCGCTGATGGTTCCTTACCCGCAGTACGGACCGTTGCTCGAATACGACGGCGTTCGCGGCGGCAATATGCATTACCAGGCTGCGGAATTCAAGCTGACCAAAAACTACAGCCGCGGTCTGTCGCTTCTGGCGGGATACAGCTACCACTATGAACAGGACCAGCGTTTCTTTAACAGCATCGATGGCTACTTGCAGCACTGGACCTGGATGCAGTCTCCGAATGCAAGGCACCGCTTCGTCGCGTCTGGCTCCTACGACCTGCCCTTTGGCAAGGGCCGCACGTTTATGGCGTCTGCACCCCGGGGAGTGGATGCGGTTCTGGGGGGATGGTACATCAGCGGTGTAGGAACTTGGCGTTCGGGGAACTATTTGCAGATGCCTGGAGCGGTGGTGGCGCCGGGAAGCCCGGTTATTTCAAACCCGGGACACAATCTCTGGTTCAACGCATCGCAGTTCTCACCCCTTCCGGCCGGGGCGGTCCGCGAGAATCCCTGGTTCTATCCTGGCCTGACCGGACCTCACTACTTCGATATGGATGCATCGATCGCCAAGAATTTCCATGTCACAGAAGGCACGTCGTTCCAGTTGCGTATGGACGCATTTAATGTCCTCAATCAATTCACATGGGCGTACCCGGACCTGAGCAGTCCGACTTCGCCAACATTTGGAAAGTCGTTGGACGAGCAACAGGATACCTATGGCCGGATTTTGCAATTGAGCTTGAGGTTCTCGTTCTAGATGGAGCCGGGAGCACATTGCTCATCGAAGAGTCCCCTTTCTTCCCCTGAACACTGGAAATGGGACTCTTCGATGCCGTATCTTTGGCGCTGAGTAATATGGATGTACTCGCGTCCTAAATCCTCCTTACCTTTGTTTGCGTGTGCGCTCGCGATCACCGTCGCCGGACTGGCGCTACCCGCGAAACGGACAGCTCTGCCTGCCTACCGGCCGCGCTTTGTCAACATCGCGCCGAAATCGAAACTCTCCTACCGATCGAACAATGATTTCAGAGGCAGAAAATACTTTCCTCAGCCAATGTGCGGCGGTGTGGGGATTCTCGATTACGACAACGATGGACTTATGGATATCTTTTTCACCAACGGCGCGCGGTTTCCGGAGATGAAAAAGGCGGACTCGTCTTTCTACAATGTGCTGCTTCGTAACAAGGGAGACGGTACTTTCGAAGATGTGACTGCCAAGGCGGGGCTTGCCGGTGAGCAACTCGGTTTTAGCTACGGAGTAGCGATCGGAGACTATGACAATGACGGCTGGCCCGACATTTTCGTAGCGGGCACCGGACGAAATACGCTTTACCACAACAATGGAAATGGAACGTTCACTGATGTTACGGACAAGTCCGGGCTGACTGCCCAACCTCCCAGCACGCTGAGCGTGCAAGCGGCATGGTTCGACTATGACAACGATGGCCTGTTGGACTTGGTGGTCTCGAATTACACCGTGTGGACGCCCGGGAACGATCGGAAGTGTTCCCTGCTGGGGCAGGAGTCGTATTGCAATCCGGGCACGTACACCAGCGTTCCCATGCGCCTTTACCACAACCTGGGAAACGGCAGGTTTGAGGACGTTACGGAGAAGGCCGGCTTTGGCAATGTCAAGGGCAAAGGAATGGGAATCGCGATTGCCGACTTCAATGACGATGGCTGGACAGATATTTTCATCGCCAACGATACGGAAAGGAACTTCCTGTATTTGAATCAGGGTAACGGCACCTTCAAGGAAGCAGCCCTGGAATATGGCGTTGCTTACAACGATGAAGGAGGCACTGTTTCGGGCATGGGCGCAGATGCGAAGGATTACAACAACGACGGGTGGGTCGATATTTTCTACAACGATCTGATGGACCAGGAATGGGGATTATTTCGCAATAACCGTGGGAAATCCTTTCGCTACGTCTCACCTGAGACCGGAGTGGGGAGGCAAAGCCGAGCACTGTCTGGGTGGAGTTGCGGTTTTATCGACTACGACAACGATGGCTGGAAAGACCTGTACTCGGCCAATGGTGATGTGGATGATCTCAGCCCGGCGTCCCGCCAACACGACAGCATGTTTAAAAATATCGGCGGCAAGGAATTTCGCGACGTTTCGCAATCCATGGGAGAGGATTTCCTCCGGCTTGGGTATCAGCGCGGTTCCGCGTTCGCCGACCTCAATAATGATGGGTTTATGGACATTGTGGTCACTTCTTTGAATGAAAAGCCACGGATTCTCTTAAACTCGGCCGACGGAGGGAACCACTGGCTCTTGCTGCAATTGACGGGTCACAAAAGCAATCGTGATGCGATCGGAGCGAAGATAAAAGTCACAACTCCATCCGGAAGGACTCTCTACAATCACCTGACTACTTCCGTGGGTTTCATGTCCTCCAGCGACAAGCGTGTTCACTTTGGCTTGGGTGAGGAAGCGGCGGCGGCCTCGATCGAAATCCGTTGGCCGAGCGGTCGCTTGCAACTGCTTCACAATGTGGCGGCAGATCGTATTCTCAAGATCGACGAGCCAGAGTGAAGCACGGAACGCTGTTCAACTGTCGTTGCCTGCACCTTTAGGGCTTGTCAGACGAGGGTGCGATGACGTCCCGCAGTCCCACGCGATCGCATTGCGAATCTGGACTGGGGGAGGCTGTTGCGCGCGCCATCGCACAGGTTGTCAGATGTCCCTTGGAACCGAGGGCCCTGGCAATTTTAAGTTTCTGTTCGGCCTCCCGGAGACGGGATGATTGTTCGAGCAAAACGCCATGCGCAAGATAAGCGCGATCCCACTCCGGCCAGCGGGATTCGATGCGCTTGAAGATTTTCTCCGATTCCTCTCCATCGGATAATCCGGTTGCCACGGCTTGCGTCAGCAGCAAATCCGGGTCCTCCGGGTGAGCCTTGACCGCCTCATTCAACAGATTGAGAGCCTCGGCGTCGCGGCGCTCGTGAATTAGCATCGCAGCGGCCTGCTTGATTTCACTGGGGCCGGATATCGACAGATGCAAGCCTTGGGAGAGCATTTTGTCTGCTTCCGCGCTTTGCCCAGCGGCTTGCAGGATTCTGGCTTCGGTTAGAAAGTAGTCGCCATTTCGCAGTTCTGCCGGAACCTGATTCAATGATGCGAGCGCCGCCGGGACGTCGCCCAGAGAAGATACGGCAGCCGCCAGTTCGATTCGTGCGCTTGGCCGGTCCACAGAGGCCAGTTGGAGAAAGTCTTTCGCCAACCCATATTCTTCAAAGTGGAGCAGGAGTGTCCCGGCGTCTTGGAAGGTTCTTGCACCCGCGTTCATGGTCAGTAACTGCCGGAACGCCGACCGTGCCTCCTCCGTCCTTCCTGAGGACAAGAGCAACTCGGCCAAGCTGAACTGTACCTCCGCGTCATCGGGGTGCGCGCGCGATTCCTGCAGCAGGCGCTCGATCTCATGTTTGGCGCTCTCCTCAGGAGAAAGGTTTGCCAGCTCGATCATCCGAGGTTCAACTAACGGCCCCTGAATTTTTCGCAACCGCACTTTTTGGAAATCCTGCAGCATTTGCTCGGCTTCGTTTTCACGTCCCAAATCCATCAGGGCACGGCCCAGGTGCATGAGAACTTGCGGATCTTCCGGGGAAATCGCTTGCGCCTGCCGCAGAACCTGCTCTGCCTCCGAGGGGCGGTCCAGTGACAGATAACAAAGTCCCAGACTCGTGAGGACGCCGACATCGCGCGGCATGTCATTTTGTGCCGCTTGCAGGTCTTGCAAGGATTCTGGGTCTCGACCCAGTCGGTGAAGCAACCATCCGCGACTGTAACGCGCGGCGGAGAAATGGGGATCGAGCCGCAAGGCGGTCGATAACTGAGTAAGCGCCTGGTTGGGTTCTTGTTTCCACGAGAGCTGCCCGAGATCGTAATATGCAACGGCGTCGGAAGGATGTTTTCGAAGGTATTGGTCGAGTTCTCGAATACCCTTGTCTCCATGAGTTCCGGTCCAACCCAGGACGAGCGCACGCTCGCGTCGCGCCGTCTCGTCAAAAGGGCGCACCCTCAAGTACTCATCGTAGGTACTCAATGCATCGCCGTAGTATTGAGCGTTTTGTGCCGCCTGGGCTAGGGCTAACAAGACCTCCGGCCGCTGCGGTGTGACAGCCTTGGCTTTCGCAAGGAAGTAAACTGCCCGCGGATAGTCCCTCAGTGTGGAATACAGCTGACCGAGACCAAGCGAGACTTCGCTGTCGTTGGGCTGTACCTTAAACGCAGCAATCAAGGCCTGCTCGGCACGATCGTAATGCTGCGCTGAAACTGCAGCGTGGGCGAGACCCAGAAGTACTTGCGAATCCGTTGGATTCTGCAGCAGCAATTGGTTGAAGGCAGTTTCCGCGCGCTCGAACAATCCGGTATCGGCGCAGGTTGTTGCGTACAGGAAGAGCAGACGCGAGTCACCGTTTAGGTGCTTCTCGATTTCATCGAGTTGGCTTACGGCTTCGGATTGTTGCTCTGCCCAATGCAGGGCTTCCGCCCGAACCATCGCGACGAATGGGTCCGAGTCGGGAAGGTGCGACAAGTAATGGAGGGCTTTACTACCTTGCTTGTTTGCAACCGCAATCCGCGCCAGCTGCAGATTCGCATTGGCATGCGCTGGATTCGTGCGAAGAACGCGTTCAAAGTATGCGCGCGCTTTTTCCGGCTGACCGCAGGCCATGTAGTGATTTCCGAAATTATTGAGCAAGGCTTGTGCAGGTGGGCCGGACGCCACGGCTCGCCGATAGCAAATCTCGGCCTCTGAGCACTTGCCCTCGGCGTCAAGCTGGGCAGCGCGGTGCAGCAGATCCTGCCCGTGCGCAAGAGCGATCGACAACAAGGCGAGAACCAGACGACGTCCGATCATGGCACCGCACCAAGTCGATGAGCGTGGTCCGATTCAACTCGATCGCTGAGAGAAGAAAGAGGCGGCTTTGGCAAACGCGCAACCACGCGGCCCAGTTTGGGAGTGGACGCCACCAGGCTGCCATCTGCAAAGACCAAAAGGCCTTTGCCGCGGCCATAATGACTTCCGTCCTCGTCGTACAAGATCGATATCAGCCGGTCATGGTAGGCGATCAAATCGAGCGCAAAATATCTCCACACTCCCGCGGGCACGAGTGGGTTGACCTCCAACAGGTCGTCGGGTCTTGGCCTCAAGCCTACCAAGCCCGTTATGACGAGATCGGCGAAAGTCGAGCGATTGTAGTATTCTCCGCGATCGCGGTCGGGGCGATTATCCCGCGCCAGAACGTTCCGCGCTATCCACTCTCCTGTATCCGCATTGAGGTCTTCGTCGATCCAGGGAACTATTTCCCCGTTATCCAGACGAAGTCGCTGCGACTGCGCATAGGTCCGCAACAGCTGGAAATATTGCGAAGCGGTGACAACCTGCTGGTCGTAGTTGTTCAGCAGATTTGCCACTGCGACCAGCGTTTGGGTGGTCGCAAAGGGCCATGATGGACCGTTCCACAAACACTCGTGCGGATCGACGAACATAAAGCGCGGACTTCGTCGTTCCGCGGTAGTGGGCCCGTATTGGCCGAAAAATCCGTTTGGGTCAAGAAGCTGCTTCCACGCAGCTTCATGGCCGCGAGTCGGCAGGTTGAAATACCAGGGAATGTATCCGATCAACTCTCGCACGCCGACAAAATTCCTGGTCTCACGCGAGCGTGTCTCATAAAATCTGTCGTCCGGGTTCCAGAGTTCGCGCTCCACGAACTCGTGAAGTATTTGCGCTCGTTTCGCAAATGCATTTCCGATTTTCGCATCCTGTTTAAGGCGCGCAATCCGGGATATGGCGCGCGCATCCCCGTACATGTAGCTGTTGATCGTCGGTCTGTAGCCGCTACCGCCAATCGATTTTTCCATGCCATCGCGATCATCCTCCTGCCAAAACAAACCATTCTGATCACGATTGCTTGCTTCCCACACCGTGTAGTTCTCTACCAGTTTGGGCAATAGGCCGACCACAAACTCCTTGTCTCCGCTCGCGAGATAGGTCGCATAGGTTGCATCGGCAATCCAGAAGCTGTATCTGTGGGAATCGCCGTATGGACTGAGCCAGAATCGCAAATAATCTTCGACGTAAGCAGAATTCCGCAGCCACCGTCCCTCATAAATGTGGTGAGCGGCTGCACAGGAGATTGTGTTGTATTTACCGGCCCACGGAACGTCGGGAAGAAACTCCGTGATGACGTAGCCTGCCGGCGTACGTTGGATGTGTTTTCGATAGGCCCACCAGCGGAAATAGTAAGTGCGAACCAGATCCTCGTCCGGAGCATCGAACCGCGGGATGTTGTCTGCCATCCACTGCCAGGCGGCATCGTTTGGTATGGTCGTGCGGAATTGGCTGTTGTCGTGGTGGTTAAAGTCTTCGACATACGACCGGAACGCAGTGGCATCCAAGAGAAAATGCTTGCCGCTCGCCGGCCGCGCCACGGTTTCATGAACGGCGGGTGCAAACCCGAGGTTCTCGCCGTCGTGAATCGCCAGACCAATCTGTTCGACGTTGCCCCGGCGGCCGTTGTACCACAGCAACCAGCGGCGACCGTCGAAGATCACGGAAGGCTTGTAACATGCGTCCGCGTCCCAGGAGTTATCGTCCGGGCTAATGATCGGATTGTCAGGCAGCCGCTCCCAACCGGTAATTCCGTCGCGAGAGCGCGCCATGCCAATCTGAGCGTGATCGACGTCGCGGAAGCCAAGGTAGAACATGTAGTACCAATTGCCATGTTGAAGAACCTGGGCCCCCGTAACTTTCAGCCGCTCCCAGGAAGAGTTTAGATCAGATTTGAAGATAGGATTGGCCGAGTACTTTTTCCAGTGAATGCCATCCCGGCTCGTGGCATACCCGATCGCATCGGGTTCGTATTGTTCGCCTGCGGAATACCACATCCGGAACTCACGGTTCTTTCCGTCCCACAAAACTTGCGGGCACATCACCGCCTGCTTCTCCCAAGGTTGCTCCGCGGAGAGAACAGGAGTGTCGGCTGCTCGCCGCCAGCGACGACCGTCGCTACTGGTGGCATATCCAATCCATGAGTGACTCCCGGCCTGACCCGTGTACCACATGCGATAGACTCCGCCCTGCTTGATCACCCCAGGTCGATTGATGTCGTCTTCCCAGCCGCTCTGCGACGGAGCCAGCACAACGGTTGGTTCGCTCCAGTGGATACCATCGCGGCTTTCGAAGAGAGCGATGCTTTTTCTCGGCCGCCACGAAGCCCACATCCGGTAGTTCTTCCCTTCCTTCAAAACGGCAACGTCGAAGACGGTTCCAAGGTCTCCGCCGACTACAGGGTTTGCCTGGTATTTGGTCCAGCCCACGGGTCGAGAAATTCCCACCGCAGCCTTTACACAAACGACGGAGATGAGCGCGATAACGGCACCACGGATCAACCGTTGGCTGACTACGGCGAGCGCTTTCTGGTGGGTGCGCATCGGTTCAGGAATCGAGAAAATAATTGCAAGCGATTACAAATATGAATTATACTCGCACCACATCTGACCATAGTGCGGGTGGTTCAAGTGGGAGGACTACCAGTGTCCGTCTTCTACTGTGAGCACTGTCAGCGTACTACTGCCTTTCTAACCGTCCAGAAGGTCGTTGAACTGGCAACCATTAGCCGATCCACGGTTTACTACTGGATGGAACGCGACTGGATTCACTGGCGCGAACTGCCCAGCGGCAGGCGTGTCATCTGCCAGGAGTCCCTGAGCCACTCCAGCCAGCGTTCTAAAGCCTCGGAGATTTCCACAGCGAGAATTTTTCCGAAACTGTCCGACGCTATCCAACGGCGTAAGGTTTCGTAGGTTGAAAAGCTGCTGTTTCTTAGGGTAGCGTTGAGGCTCTTAAATGTAATCGCTTACATCGGAGGTTTGGCCCAATGTCCTACCAGCCAGCGCGCGAAATACTCTTCCATCTCCTACTCGCCCTTACCGCAATACTATTGGTCACCCTCGGTCAAGCGACCGGCCAATCGACTACTACGTACACTGGAGACTTCACAACCGCCTTTCCGAACCCCGAGCGCGGTTATCACAACCGATACGAACTCGTTACCGATCCAAACGTAAACGTCTATGTTACCTCCGCCAGTCCCGCCGGCTACAGTGCAGATGAGGAAGATACCACCTTCTCTCGCGCGATCGCCAACGGCGACACGCTCATTCATAGCTACATCCACCTCGACATGTGGAACACCACCTCCACCCTGCCTCAGGAGTTTCTCACCTCTCTTTCGCAGGGCTTCGCCAATATCCGCGCCGCGCACCTAAAAACGGTGGTCCGCTTTGCCTATGTGTGGGACAGCTACCCGGAAGTGGACATCAGCACCATTGTCGGCCACATTCAACAGGTAGGACCGATTCTGACTGCCAACGCCGACGTCATCGATCACTTGGAAGCCGGGTTCCTGGGCATGTGGGGCGAGTACCACGACTGTGCCTATTGTGACTGGTTCCAGGAGCCAGAGGCCATACAGCGCTATCAGCAAATCGAAGCGTTGCTGAGAAATACGCCATCGACCATCCCGATCGCGATTCGGTATCCGCTTAACTACAAAGAGTACGTATTTCCATCCACCATTGACTCCAACGGAAACGTGATCTCCACGGGAATTCCAGATTGCGTGGGCGCCTTGCCTGACAATTGCACTCTGTCACAGCAAGAGATGGACCGTCTCGGATTCCATGACGACTGTTTCCTATCGGACAGCGCCGATCAGGGCACTTATGACAACAATTCCTGGATGGGCTGGTACGACATCCCTACCAAAAGAAGCTGGATGTACGACATGCTCACATCGTACGGAACTTACAAAGAAGTGGGCGGCGAGACGTGCGATTCGAACGGCAATGACACCGTCAGTGAATCGCAATTGGAGATGTCGGAACTCCATTACACTGAAATAAACGAGGACTACGCGCCCGTCAACGTAGACTTCTGGCAATCCACCAGCGTGCCGGCACAGGGCATTGATCCAGCCGAAACTCTGTTTACGCGTTTCCAACGCAAACTGGGATACCGGTTCCGGCTCGTCGACGCCACATTCCCAGCTCAGGCGAACCCCAGCGGCAGCTTTAACTTCTCAGCCCACATTTCCAATGACGGTTATGGAGGTTTGATTCATGCGCGCCCTGTATATCTGGTCTTCGACAACAGCACAAGCCGCTACAATGTTCAGCTCACCGGACTTGATCCGCGTACCTGGCTGGCGTCGCCCAATAGCTACGCGGGTTCAGCCAATACGGTGACGATCCCGACCCAGACCGTCACCTTGCCGGCGATGGCTTCCGGAACCTACCGCCTGTCCCTCTGGTTGCCTGATGCATCTTCAAATCTGCAATCCTATCCCAACTACGCGATTCGTTTTGCCAATACTGGGACCTGGGACTCGACTACAGGCTTAAATGTGCTGGCAAGCGTCATCACCATCGGACAATGTACGAGTAACTGCCCTCCAACGGCTCCAACCCTCGTACTGGGTACAGTGACGAGCAGCAGTGTAGCCCTGTCGTGGAGCGGAGCCACCGACCAGGTGGGAGTTACGGGATATTACATTTTTCAGGGCGGCAGCCAGATCGCGAACGTAACTGGAACTTCATACACCAATACTGGTTTGAAGGCCGGGGCGCAATATACGTACACGGTGGAGGCGTACGACGCCGCCGGGCGCGTCTCTCCCGCAAGTAATGCCGTGACTGCAACAACGTTGTGCCCATCCGGTAATTGCACGCCCCCGACGCCTCCAACCCTGACCGCGGGAACGGTCACCACCAGCACCGTGGCACTGTCTTGGAGTGGAGCCACTGACAAGGTGGCAGTGACAGGGTACTACGTCTTTCGCGGTGGCGCCCAGATCGCGAATGTGACGGGAACTTCTTACACCGACACAGGCTTGATGTCCTCGACCATGTACTCGTACTACGTTGAGGCGTATGACGCTGCCGGGAATGTCTCGGTTGCGAGCAACACCGTTAACGTGACTACCACCGCGCCGGGCGGTTGCCACATTCAGTACATTCTCCAAAGCTCATGGGGCACAGGATTCAACGGTGCCGTAAACATCACAAACACCGGTACGACAGCATGGACCAGCTGGACGCTGACTTGGGCGTGGTCTGGGAATCAAACGTTGACACAAACCAACGGAGCCACAGGTTCGCAAAACGGTCCGAACGTAACCATGAACTCATTGAGCTGGGATGGCTCAATTGCTGCCGGAGCCACGCTCTCGGGAGATGTGTCTTTCTCAGCAAGTTACAGCGGAACAAACAACAATCCAACGACCTTCTACGTGAACGGGATACTTTGTCAGTGATCGCCTGCTAAGGGGGGCACATCCTGCGATGTGCCCCCTTTTCAATCGGCGACGCAGTGTCATAACCGGTTGTCAACAAGTCATTCAGGAGGATCCATGAAAGACGCAAGAAAGATCGGATCGAAACCCGCGATTTTAGTTGTCATCTTCCTGTTATCTGTTCTTTTGACAGCTGGAACTGCCATGTTCGCCCAATCGCCGCCTACAAATCCACCGTTCAGCCCAGCCGGACCGCCGACGAGGCCAACGCAGCCTTCTCCGCCAGATCCTAGTCTTACCACGCACACCTATACCCAAGCGCCCACTCCGACGACTTACCAGCCACAGCCGCTGAATGGCATTGCACCTTACTTCTTTCCGGGGACGAATTACACAAACTATTTTCCCAGCCCTCTGATGTGGAGTTATTTCGGCCTGAGCGAAGTAATGACAGATCCGAATGATTGCACCCAGTTCAACTGGAACATCTTCGATGAGGCTCTGGACGAGGCGGCCGTTTATGGCCGGCAAATGGTCTTCCGTTTCTACCTCGAGTATCCGGGCGGAACCGGATCGCACCCGGCAAACGCCACTCCGCAGTGTCTGATTAATCAGGGCGTGACTATGCAGACCAATCCATATTGGGGATCAGTGCACCCCGTATGGGACGACCCGCGCACCATCAAATGTCTGGAAGACTTCATCACGGCTTTTGCCGCACGCTACGATACCGACGGGTCCAACGGAGGTCCAGATCCGCGCATTGCCTATATGACAGCAGGGTTGATCGGCCTCTGGGGAGAGTGGCACGAATGGCCCTACGATGGCGAGGTGGACTCTCCCGACATGATGGCATCCGCGTCCACAGTCCAGCAAATCGTGAGCACTTACCAGCAGTCCATTCACAATATACAAGTGGAAATTCGATACGCCTACCTGGCGGGCGTGGTGGCAGACTCGACGATCGGGTTGCACGACGACTCTTGGGATTATCGCGAATACGATAATGGCGTACTTTGCGGAGATACTCTCCCGGAGTCGCTCGGTGGCTGTTCCTACGCGTTCTTGCAGTGGGAGCTAGATTATGGTCTTGAGAACCGTTGGATAACCCAGTCCATCGGCGGCGAAGCCCGGCCTGAAATTCAGGGCAGCATCTATTCGACGTGGCCCAATGGCAACGGTCAGGTTGATAATCCAAAGGCGTCAACGGAGCTCTCGCACGTAATCTGGCTGATTAACCAAGATGGCGCTGATAGCGGATACAGCCCCACCGATCCTAACATCATCGCCGGTGTCGGCGAGATGGGCTACAAGTTCTACGTGCCGCAGGCCAACTTCAACAACTCGGTCAATACGACTTTCAATGTCGGTGTGACCATCGAAAACCTGGGAGTGTCGCCCTTCTACTATCCCTGGACGGTGATTCTGGGCCTGCAGAATAGCAGCGGAACGGTAGTCCAAACCTATAACACAACATGGGACCTTCGTACCATTCAGCCGGTGTCGATTCGCGCATTTCCCGACTGGAACGTTGGGCCGGACCCGACCTATATCTCCTATGGCTGGCCCATGAACTTCGAGACCACCATAAATTCCACCGGTGTCGCTTCGGGGACATATAGCCTCGTCATGCGAGTGGTGAATCCGCTTGAGACGGTCACGCAGGCAATTCTTGAGAGCCGCGGGCCTGCCGAGGGCATGCAGGCCTACATCCCGCAAGATTATTATCGTCCGCCACCGCCGTTTTATTTCTGGAACACCAACTTCAGTAATGGCTGGGTGAACCTGGGCAGTATAACTTTGACGGGAAATTGTACGGGCGACTGCACGCCCCCAACAGCGCCAACACTAACCTCGACGGGTGTGACCGCCAGCGCGGTGTCATTGTCGTGGAGCGGCGCTACAGATAACGTTGGAGTGACGGGATATTACGTCTATCGCAATGCCGTGAAAATCGGCAGCGTGACCGGAACCACCTACACCGACACAGGACTGGCGCCCGCAACCCAGTATTCGTACAACGTGTACGCATACGACGCGGCGGGAAACATTTCACCGGCCAGTAACACGGTGACCGTGACGACGTCGCTTCCTTCGACGCCGCCGGCTCCGACACTGAGCTCGACCGGAACCACCACCACCACTGTATCTCTGTCTTGGACAACCGTTAACGACAGCAACGGAGGGATCACCTACAACGTGTACCGTGGTTCGACCGAGATTAAGAGCGGTCTCACGGCCACCACGTACACCGATACGGGGCTGATCGCATCGACTCAGTACACCTACACGGTCTACGCGGTGGATTCGAAGTCGAATGTGTCGCCAGCCAGCAACGCGGTGACGGCTGTCACGCAGGCGGCTTCGGCGCCCCCTCCGGCCCCGACTCTCTCATCCGGCACGGTCACCAGTTCGAGCGTGGCCTTGTCATGGAATGCAGTAACCGACAGTTCAGGGGTGACCGGTTATGAAGTTTTCCGTGGCTCAACTGAAGTGGCCAGCGTTTCGGGAACATCCTACACCGACACTGGCTTGATGTCCTCGACCCAGTACTCCTATACCGTCAAAGCCATGGATGCTGCGGGCAACATCTCCCCAGCCAGCAATACCGTGACAGTAACAACTCTCGCAGCGAATGTTTTCTTCATCCAGGCCGAGGATCCGTCAAGTACGCTTTCTGGCGGGGCCGTAGTACAAGCTTGCTCCGGCTGCTCCGGCGGTGACGACGTAGGTTACATCGGCAACAACAGCGGAATTCTGGTGATGAATCCCAATGTCGTGACTGGCGGCTCGTATACGCTGGAGATCGCATACGTCAACGGCGATTCTTCCGCGCGCTCGGCGCAGATCAGCATCAACGGCGGTTCGTCAACCACCTACAGCTTTTCGCCAACAGGTTCGTGGTCCACGCCTGGCACTTACACGTTGCCATCATCGGTGAGCCTCAGGGCAGGAGCAAACTCGATAACGTTCTCCAATTCCTCTGGGTGGGCACCCGACATAGATGACATCACCCTGACGCTCTCGAGCAGCGACACAACGCCGCCCACCGCTCCGACGCTCACAGCGGGTGCAGTTACCAGCACGAGCGTAGCCTTGTCCTGGTCAGGAGCAACCGACAACGTGGGCGTTACGGGTTACAACGTATACCGTGGCAGCTCGATGATCGCCACTGTGACCGGCACCACTTACACCGACACTTCACTATCGCCTTCAACCCAGTATTCCTACACCGTAAAGGCTTTCGACGCTGCGGGAAATCTGTCGCCGGCGAGCAATACCGTGACGGTGACCACATCGGCGGCTCCTTCAGGTCCGCCGGCTCCAACATTGACCTCAACGGGCATGACGAGCACCACTGTGTCGTTGGTGTGGAACGCCGTCACCGATAGCGCAGGTGTTACCGGGTACAACGTCTATCGGAACGGGACTCAGATCGCAACCGTTACTGGGACAACGTATATCGACACCGGGCTGACGCCCTCCACTAAGTACTCGTACACCGTGTACGCAGTCGATGCGGCGGATGCCGTATCTCCGGCGAGCGACACCGTAATGGTGACCACAGCCGCCGCCACAACTTCGGCGACGGTTGAAGCGGAGGCTTCAGGGAACACTCTGGCGGGCGGAGCGGTTGTGCAATCGTGCTCTGGCTGCTCGGGTGGCGAGGACGTCGGCTATATCGGCAATAACAGCGGCACGTTAACCGTCAACTTCAGCGTATCAACCGCGGGCTCCTACAATCTGACCATCGCTTATGTGAACGGCGATTCGTCGGCACGTACAGCTCAGGTCAGCGTGAACGGCGGTACGGCGCAGACGGTGAGTTTCGCGCCGACCGGATCATGGTCGACAGCAAACAGCCTGACCCTGAGTTCGCCGATCAGCCTGAACTCGGGTTCGAACACAATCAAGTTCTCCAGCTCTTCGGGATGGGCTCCGGATATCGACAAGATCACGGTGTCCCTCACCGGATCCAGCGGAGACACAACGCCGCCAACCGCTCCCACACTGACAGCCGGGACGGTAACGGCGACCACTGTGGCGTTATCGTGGTCGGGTTCGACGGACAATGTGGGTGTGGCCGGGTACTACGTCTATCGTGGTTCCATGCAGATCGCCAACGTTACGACAACGTCGTACACCGACAGTGGGTTGGCATCGTCGACTCAGTACACCTACACGGTGAAGGCTTACGATGCGGCCGGGAATATTTCAGTGGCCAGTAATGCTGTGACGGCTACAACGCTCGCTGGAAGCATGGGCAGCTGTCATATTACGTACAGCATTCAAAGTTCCTGGAGCACGGGATTCGATGCTGCGATTAACATCACCAACAACAGCTCGTCCGCCATTACCAGCTGGACGCTGACGTGGACTTGGTCGGGAAATCAACAACTGACCCAAGCAAACGGAGCAACCGGCTCTCAAAGCGGCCAGAATGTGACCTTGACTTCTTTGAGCTGGGATGGGTCAATCGCTGCCAACTCTACTCTCTCCGGCGATGTTTCCATCGCTGGAAGCTACAGCGGAACGAACACCAACCCGACCGTGTTCTACCTAAATGGAACACAGTGTCAGTAAGCTAGACTGCGTTTTAGGGCGCGGCGGAACGAATCGAAGTTCGAATGGCAAGCGGGGGCGTGGCTCGAAGTCACGCCCCCAATTTTGCGTCGGACGCTCCGCTTTCTCGCTGTCGACAGCCAGGGTTGTTCCCCAAAGCATTGCTTGCACCCTTCGACGGAGCGGCATGGAAACGGGCCGCCACATGTACGGGCTCTCTCCCGCTACTGTTTACATACCAGAATTGAAAGCGATTTCATTTTTTGCTTGACAATCCATTTCCCCGTTGAATAAACTGCCCTCGTTTTGTGGGAGGCTACCCGGCGCCTGAGTACTGTGGTTGTCTTTTCTGTAATGTAATCGCTTTCACGACTTGATTGCATTTTCGGAGGTGAGCCTTGTCGCTCCCAGGAAAGTGTGCATTCCCTTGGCTGTTCGGTGGTCTTCTCGCAGTTCTGTTGGCTCCTTCGGTACTTGGGCAATCAGCTGCCCGGCTCGACGGTGTGGTTGAGGACCCAAGCCACGCGGTGGTTCCTGTGGCCCGTATAACTTTGACCAATAGCGAAACCGGCGTTATTACGAACGTCGATTCGGACGCATCGGGCGAGTACTCGTTCGCCTTTGTCCTCCCAGGTTCCTACAAGCTTTCGGTTACCCATCCGGGATTCAAGGAATGGACGTTCACCCCTGTCTTAGTGCATGCCAACGACCATTTGGCGATCAATGTAACGCTGGCCGTGGGAAATACAACGGAAACAGTGCATGTAACGGACCAGTCTGGGGAAGTACCCATCACTGATTCGGGACAGCGATCCGAGACCTTGACCAGCCAGCAAATTCAAGCCTTCTCCACCCTCGGACGTAACGCCGACGAACTGCTGAAAATATTGCCTGGCGTTGTCCTGAGTAACCCCACCAACGCAGCGTTTGGGGGGCAAGACACCTTCGACCCACACGTCGTTAGTGGCGGCTCCGGATTACAAGGCTTCAACATCAACGGAAACCGCGACGATTCCAACACCTACAAGCTCGACGGCGGAAACATGAATGACCTGACCGGAAATGGGGGAAACAGTATTTACCCGAACTCAGAGTTCATTCAGGAGTTGACCGTATCGACCAGCAACTACACCGCCGACCAGAGTGGCAGTCCGGTAGTGGTAACCGGCATTACAAAGTCTGGAACAAAACAGTTTCACGGCGAGGCATACTATACAGGGCGGAACAGCGCGTTCGATGCTAACGATTGGACCAACAATTTCGGAAACATATCCCGTCCGCCCGGCAGATTTAACTACCCCGGCTTCTCCGTGGGAGGCCCCATTCTCATACCCGGAACAAACTATAACCGAGGCGCTAACAAAAAGCTTTTCTTTTTCTTCGGAATGGAGTTCGACCGGCAATTACCGGAGGCGAACACCGAATACGCGGATGTTCCCACTCCGAAGATGCTCACGGGGGATTTCAGCGATATTGTTCTTAGCCCAACCTGTACCGCGAACCCGACCGGCTTTTATTTGGAACAACCCTGTAACATGAAGGATCCGGCGACTGGCAACACTTTAGCCAGTCAAGGTGGTCAACTGACGGGGACCACAACAAACGGCACAGGCTTGCTAAAGTCGATGATGGGGCCGAACTTCGAAGGACCGAATTACGTCGACCCGAACGGTCTCTGGAACTTTGCCGGTCATCCGCCTGCGCCAGACAATCTCACTCAGTATGTGGGCCGGTTCGACTGGGATCCTACTGATAAAGCGCGGATTTACGTGCGCCTGGGACGCCAGGACGAAACCATGCTGAAGCCGTGGGGTGAATACGCCTTTGAAAACACTGGCTGGACTTCCAATGTACCAGAGCCTAGCCCGACTGTTAGTTTGTATAACACGCGATCATTGAACGTGAACATGGTCAGCCTGCTAAGTCCGACTCTAACCAACGAATTTGTATTCAATGCCAACGTGATTCGCCAGCCGAATACCTATCAAAATCAGAACCTCCTCAGCAAGGCGAATCTGGGTGTTAACTTCAACGGAATCTATCCCTCCGACGCGAACTATCCGCTTGTCCCTCAGATTGAGCCAGCGTTTGCGAATTGTGATTCTCTCAACACCAGCGGTTGCGGTAACGGCATGCCGGAGGGTCGCTGGGGCGCAAGTAATCTTGTGGGAGCGGGCAACTACTACAAGGAGACCCAATTCGAGTGGGGGGACAATTTAACCAAAGTCGTCCACGCCCACACCCTGAAGTTCGGTGGTTTGGTGGGACGCGCCCGGCACGATCAAAATATCAATGGATTGCCTCTAGAGGGTCTGCTATCGGTTTCGAACTGGGCGGGCAACAGTACCGGCGATGAATACGCTGATATCTTGCTTGAACACTTCACTGAGTACGAACAGGCCAGCAACGACGTCCGAGCAAACTTACGATCTTCCCTCTTCGAATGGTATGGACAGGACAACTGGAAGGTCAACCGCCGAGTAACACTCGAATTCGGCATGCGATGGACTTTCCAAGGACCTTGGTACGACGCCAAGGGTCTTGGTACGACGTTTGATCCCACCGCTTATAACGTCGCAAATATTTCGAATCCGTTTGATGGTATTCGCACGGCAAGCTGTAAGAACTACAGTCAGGCGCTTGTGGCGGATTGCGGCACCATTCCGTACACGATTCGTCCCTACGGGCATCCATTGAGTCAGCCGCGGATTGGTTTCTCATGGGACACTATGGGGTCCGGCCGTGCTGTGCTGCGGGGTGGCTTTGGTGCGTACAGTCAGCGCGATCCGACCAATGCGGGATACAATTCGATTCTCTCGCCTCCCAACCTCTCTAGTGACACCATCTGTTGTGCATACAATTCGCTGAGCGCGATTGCGGCCGTGCCAGGAGCGGTGAGCGGCGCCCAGACATACGGGCAAGGCAGCGCCGCGTACAATCCTCAGGATGCCAACTGGCCAACTGTCTACCAATACAACCTCACCGTTTCTTCGGCCCTCCCGAGTCATTTCTTTGCCGAGTTGGGTTACGTCGGCAGTCAGACTCGCCACCTGCTGATCGAGCAAAACATAGATCCGGTGGCCCCCGGGGCTCTTTGGGAGCCCGGCACCTACATTGTCAATCCTGCGTATGTGGGCCACGAACAACTCGCAGCACCTTACCCTTCTTTTTCAGAGGTTATTGAGCTGTTTCACACCGGAAATGCTAACTACAATGCTTTGCAGGCCAGTTTACGGCGCCAAGCTAGCCATCGGCTGGACTTCATTGCCAGTTATACGTATTCGAAGGCGGAAGGGCAAAGCGACGAATTCCAGTATCCGTTGCCCAGTCCTTTTTCTGGCCCGGGGTCGTACCACGTATTAGCCTTTGACCACACCCATATATTCAACATCGGATACCAGTTCTACGTCCCAAATGGAGCGCGGGGTGCGATAGCAAATTCAGGAGTTGCGCATGCCATATTGAACGGATGGATGCTTTCCGGAATTTCGACATTCAGCACTGGAGTACCGCTTTCCATCAACGCGAATGTGACCTGTATACAGCCGACCTCGACTAACCCGACTGCGACTTGTCCCGCTTCACTTTGGCCAAATCCCGGCGACGCGTGGTTCGGAACGAACGCATGGACTTTCACTAGTCTGCCCGGATCTAAAGCGACTGCAAGCGGAGTGTATCCCGTTTACACATGCAATCCTGTCAGCGGAAAGACGGGATACAACGTCGGATATATCAATACGAATTGCATCAACTTGCCGGCCTTTGGCCAACAGGGAGAACTCAACCCACCCAGCATTCGGACGCCTCGGCAGGCCACGTTCGACCTAGCCCTTCAGAAGGCCTTCCCTTTGGGAGAAACCCGTCGCTTGGAATTTCGGATCTCCGGTTTCGATTTGCTTAATCACGCTTATTTGCTGCCGCAGAGTACGGTTGCCAACTTCAATTGGGTCGTGCCCACTGGCGCTACTGATCCAAGCGCCGGACAAGCGACCTTCACCAACGCGACGGGCAGCTGCCACGGCGGAGTGGGACCGGTTGGCTACAGCTGCGTAAAGACTCTCCATCGTGAACTTGAGGGAGCGATCAAGTTCTTTTTCTAGTTTCTTAGAAGGCGCACCTGCTGGGTCGGCACTCGGTCGAATGCCTGGTGGCAGTCGAGAGTCTCAATCTTGGCCCTAGCCCTCGGTCGAGAATACAATCATGCCGAGGTGCGGAATGGATTGTTGCTCCGGGCATTGAAACCTGCCCCTCTGCTTGCGTCTCACGCGTTGCGGAGTTCCCTCGCTACCACCCATGCTTGGTAGATCTGCGGTTATGCTAGCCCTCATGCTTCCTTGCCTAATCCCGGCAGCGCATTCGCAATCTCCCCTGAGCATTTCCGAATTGAAGAAGCAAGCGGAGGAAATGCAAGCATCCGGTGACAACAACCGCGCGCTGACGCTTTACGCTGCCGCTTTATCGAAGGCACCGGAATGGGAAGAAGGATGGTGGAAGTACGGCGGACTTCTCTATGAGGACCGGCAGTTTCCCGATGCGGCCCGAGCGTTCGGGCGTTTGACTCGCCTTGCGCCAGAAAACCCCCTCGGCTTTGCCCTGCTTGGGTTATGCGAGTATGAGGGAAAAGATTGGGAGAATGCGAGTCTTCACCTGCAACGGGCCCTAGCCTTCCACTATAGGCTGACCGGACCTATCCTTCAAGCATCGGCTTATCACTTGGGATTAGTGTACATGCGGACAAATAATGCGGCCGCCGCTCTCCTCATCTTGAAGCGCCTGTTTTATGCAGCGCCCGATTACGCCGGATTGCCCGCGGCTCTAGGCGCCGCAGAGCTTAAGCTCCAGGAGATCCCGGAGGCTGATTCTCCGATAAGGGGAGCGGTTGACCTCGCGTCCAAGGCCGCCGTCGCGACCTTCGAAGATAGAAAAAAGGATGCCGAACAGGCGTATCAGCAGCTACTGTCACAGTTTCCGAACCAACCGTTCGCTCATTTGGATTATGGCATGCTCCTCGAGAGCGAGCACCGCGACCAAAACGCTTTGGCGGAGTTTCTGGCCGAGACGAAAGTCAACCCCCAAAACTCGACGGCGTGGCTGTGGCTAGCTCGCGTGACATTGGATGACGGGAATGCAGCCTCGGCACGAGAGTATGCATTGCGCGCCCGCGCCCTGGACCAGAGTGACGCGTTATCCTACCTTGTTGAGGGCCGCACCTTCATGGCTCAGCGCGAATGGGACAACGCTCTCGCGCCACTGCGGGAAGCCGAGAAACGGGCGCCGCAGAGTTCGGAGGTCCACTACGCTCTGGTTACAGTTTACGGTGCACTGAATCGGAAAGATGAGGCCAAAGAAGAACGGCAATTGTTCCTCCAGACCTCTAAGGCGGAGCAGGAGCCGTAGAAATTTCCTCTGTGTCCCTATCATGATCCCGGCCCCTCCTAACTTCCGGCGCCTGAATACAAGGACGCGGTGCGCCGCATCGGCAGCCTTGAGCCTCTTCCTGATTGTTTCTATGTCTTCCACAATATCGCGGGCACAGAATACCGACGCCGCTGAGCAGCCTGCAGCCTGTTTTGCCGCGGACCAGGCATTGGCAGCAAGCCAGTGGGAAACAGCCCGAAGTCAATATGAGACTTGCCTCAGCGCCGGATCAAAACACTTTGGGTCAAAACACTTTGAGGTACTCTCCAACCTTGCCGTGGCTCTCACCCACTTAGGACGAACAGAAGAGGCCATCCAAGCTTACCGCAAAGCTCTTGAAATCAGTTCTGGCAACCCCGAAGTTCGCCTGAATCTTGCCCTCGCCTTGATCAAGACCGAGAATTACCAGGCATCAGTTGAGCAGTTGATCCAATTGCAAAACCAGGATCCCGACAATATCCGGGTACAAGAACTGCTTGCGCTTTGCTACTACCACCTGGAACGCTACAGTCTGTCGGCGCGGGCGGCAGAACGGGTCAATCGATCCCATCCCGATGATCCAGCGAACGCTCTGATATTGGGATCGAGCTACAGTCGGATGGGGCTGTACGAAAAAGCTGTGCCTCTGATCGCATTCGCTCTGAAGTCCGCCGGGTCGGTGGAGGCGCATTACATTATGGGAGAAACTTTTCTTGGGCTCAGACTCTACAAGTCTGCGCTGGCAGAGTTATCGCAAGTCGCCGCGGAGGATCCAGAATTCCCAGGGCTTCATTCCGCCAGCGGTGTGGCAAGAGTCGGCCTCGGGGATTCTGGTGGTGCTGCCGCTGAATTTGCGAGAGCTCTCAATGCTGATCCCACCGATTTTGAGGCCAATTACTATCTCGGACGCCTGAAACGGCTCGACGGCGCGCGCGCGGAAGCGCAGAAATATCTGACCAAAGCGCTGACATCAAGACCCGCATCCTCAGAAGTATTGTTTGAATTTGCGGCCATGGCGATGACCGACCGTGATTACTCAAAGGCTGAGCCCTTGCTCGACAAGGTGGTCCGGCAGCAGCCAGACCATAGTGAGGCGCATTTTCTGCTCTCGCAGCTCTACAACAAAACCGGGCGTCGAGAGGCCGGCCGGAAGGAGCAGGAATTATTCGAGAAGCTGCGAAAAGAACAGTTGCAAAGGAGTCAGAGTTTGCAAGGACAGGCGGACAGTGCGGACAGCAACGCTTCATCGTCCCCTCCGCAGCCATAGCCCCATGAGAGCGACAGCACTATACTCGACTTTTGTACTCGGTTGCACGGTGGGTTTCGTCTGCATCGGATGGATAGTGTTGTCGGCAGCCCAAAGCGATAGAGTTCACGAAAAAACAGCTTTCGAGAATCTTGCGCAGCAAGCCGCGACTGCACGCGATGCAGGTGACCTGCCTGGCTCTATCAAGCTCTATCGCGCAGCGATCCGCTTAAAGCCCGATTGGCAGGAGGGTTGGTGGTATGTGGGCTCACTTTTGTACGACACAAATCGATACCCAGAAGGAGTGATCGCCCTCCGTCGCCTGACTTCCTTGAATTCGAATCTGGGTGCGGCCTGGGCCCTCCTGGGATTGAGCGAATTTGAAACCCACGATTTCTCACAATCCTTGTTGCACCTGGAACGCGCGCAACGTTTAGGTGTAGGAGACCATCAGGAACTGGCCGACGTCACTCATTATCATTTAGCGATACTGCTGAATTCGCGGGGACAGTGCGAAGGCGCTCGTAGCCTGCTTTCGAGTTTGCTGTTGCACGGCAAGAACTCTGAGGATGTGCAAGTTGGATTGGGGCTAAGCTTGCTCCGCGTGCCGCTGCTTCCCACACAACTGGATCCGTCCAAAGACGCGTTGATCCATAGTGCCGGCGAGATTGCTGCGTTGATTGCGCGCCGGCAATACGAAGAGGCTGATCTTGCGTTCCAGCGCTTCCTGAAACAATATCCCAGTACTCCATTTGCTCACTACGCCTATGGAGCGATGCTCGCTTCCCGCGGGCAAGAAGACGCAGCCGAAGCTCAGTTCCGCGAAGAGACGCAGGTGACGCCGGAGAGCGCGCTGGCTTATGCGGAGTGGGCATTCATTGAATTCCGCGCTCAACATTACCAGACCGCCTTGCCTTTGGCCCAGACCGCGACCAGATTAGCCCCTCGCTTTTTTATGGCTCACTACGTATTGGGAGACGTCCTCCTGGCCAGCGGAGACGCCTCAGCTTCAGTTACTCAGCTCGAGACGGCCCGTCGCTTGGCGCCTGAAAGTCCGGAGATACGATACAGCCTGGCGCGTGCATACGCCAAAGCCGGGAAGTCGGCGTTAGCGAAGCGCGAGCATGCCGAGTTCCTCCGTCTAAGAGCCCGCAAGGATGCTGTTTCGCAAGATCAGACCGCAGAAACTGAGTCCCTTGGCGCAGAACCGAGCCAGGAGAAATCGCTCGATAACCCCCAATGAGGTGAACTCGTCAGTAACGTTGGACTGGCAGAATTTCCATCTCTAAGCGAATTGCTATGAAGAAATCTTCACGTCGCGATTTTCTGAAATCGATGGGAATGGGTGCCGCTATCGCGGGCTGCGCACGGGAACTGCGCGACGGCGCCTGGCACGGGTTAGCGTCCCCAGCGGTATTTGCAAGCGAAGGGCCGATCTTCTCGGTTGTGCCGCCGGAACAGAGTCGGATCACGTGGGTTCACGACAGCGCGAAGTCGGAGGCGCACTACCTTCCGGAATCGATGGCCTCAGGCTGTGCCTTCGTAGATTACGACAATGACGGTTGGATGGACATCTTTCTGGTTAATACCGGGCCTTGCGATTTCTTCCATCCCGATGCAGCGCGCCGTCCGAGAAACGCACTCTATCGAAACAACCGCGACGGCACTTTCACTGACGTTACGGCCAGGGCAGGGCTGGAAGGAGTAGCTTTTGGCGAGGGTGTCGCAGTTGGAGATTACGACGGAGACGGCTATCCGGATCTCTATCTAACCGCCTATGGCCACAACGCCCTGTTCCACAATAACGGCGACGGTACTTTTTCGGATGTGACCGAGAAGGCTGGCGTTGCGGATCCCAACTGGTCCACTTCCGCCGTCTGGTTCGACTATGACAATGACGGCAAGCTTGATTTATTTGTCTGCAGTTTTGTCGAATACGGATCCGGCAACGAATACTTGTGCGGCAACAATAAACTCGGGAAGCATTTCTATTGTGTTCCTCGCTTGTTTAAAGCACGCTCCAGCAAGCTCTACCACAACAATGGGGATGGCACTTTTACCGAGGTCGGTCACCTAACCGACATCGGCAGAAAATCGGGCAAGTCTCATGGAGTCGTCGCAACCGACATTAACAACGATGGTTTGATGGATCTTTTTGTCAGCAATGACACCGAGCCCAACTTCCTCTTCCTCAATCGAGGTCACGGAAAGTTCGAGGAAATCGGATTCGACGCAGGAGTTGCATACAGCGACTCTGGGCGAGCCCGCTCCGGTATGGGGGTAGATTCCGCTGACTACGACAACGATGGCAGGGTAGATTTGTTTGTGGCCAACATTGACCATGAATATTTTTCTCTCTATCGCAATGACGGGGACAACACGTTTTCTGATATGGCCAGGGACACCGGGATCGCGCAGGCCACTCGCCTGTTGAGCGGTTGGGGGTTGAAGCTCTTTGACTACGACAACGACGGCAATCTCGATCTCATTCTGTCCAACGGACATCCAGACGACATGGTGGAAGAAGATATTGCCGGGGTCACTTATGCGGAGCCTTTACTGCTGTTTCACGGAGATGGGAAGACGTTTCAAAACGTCAGCCCTCAGGCGGGATCTGCCTTCCAGTCTTCGTGGCCAGCGCGCGGTCTGGCCGTAGGAGATTTCGACAACGATGGTGGTTTGGATGTTCTGATTAACAATCTTGGCCAGCCTCCCCTCCTCTTGCACAACCAGATAGGAAAGCGAAACAACTGGTTGGGTGTGCGCTTGATCGGGCGTACCTGCAATATTGACGCGGTCGGGGCTCGGATAACGTGGGGTTTTGAAGGACAGAAGCGTTCACGCCTGAAAATCGGCGGGGGCAGCTTCCTATCCAGTCACGATCCTCGCATTGTCCTCGGAATCGGGCCGTCGAAAAAAGTGGATTTCCTCGAAATCCAATGGCCGCAGCCCTCGGGTCGGCTCGAGCGTTTCGCGAGCCTTCCATTGAACACCTACATCACTATCGAGGAAGGCAAGGGCATTCGCCACTGAGGAACCTTGAGATCGACGGAGAACACATTCCGCAGAATGCTGCCCCGCCTCGCCTTACGAATCATGGCCGGTTGCGGAATGGTGCTGGCATCACTGACGATCTGGACGGCGCACTCCAAATCACAAACTCCCGACTCCGTGAGTAAGAATGATTTTCCGCCTGCTCACTGGCAACGCGCTACGGGCGCGCCGCCAGGCTCACACTATGTTGGCACACCAGTCTGCGCGGGCTGTCACATGACCGTGGCTAAAACACAGCCACAAACTTCGATGGGTAAGGCTTCAACACGGGCGGCGCAAAGTCAGATCCTGCTTAGCCATCCTTCTCTGCGTTATATCGACGGACCCTACACCCTGCGGATCGAACGTAAGGATGACCAGGAGATTTACTCTGCGAGTGATGGGCAGCATACGATCTCCGTGCCAATTCAGTGGTCGTTCGGACTCGGAGATGCGGGGCAAACCTACGTTTTTGAACGAGACGGCATCTACTACGAGAGCCGCGCCAGCTATTACACAGAGATTGATGGTCTTGATATAACGATCGGGCACGATCGTAAATCTCCCGGAACATTGTCTGGAGCTCTGGGGCGACCGCTTTCCAACCAGGAACAATTCAAATGCTTTCCGTGCCATACCAGCGAAGGTGTGCAGAGCGGCAAGTTACGGCCCGGTCAGATGCAACCGGGCGTAACCTGCGAAAACTGCCACGGACCGGGAAGTCAGCATCAGGAAGCGGTTGAGAGTAGCGACCTGACGCACCTGCATATCTTCAATCCGGGTCACCTCGGCCCGCCAGATCTGAACGACTTTTGTGGAACTTGTCACCGCACTACGCGAGACGTACTCTCAACCAACATTCACGGCATCCGAAACGTGCGCTTTCAGCCCTACCGCCTGGAAAATAGTCGCTGCTACGATCCCAGCGATAAGCGCACCTCGTGCATCGCCTGTCACAATCCGCACGTCAATGTCGTTACTGATCTTGCGAGCTACGATTCAAAATGTCTTGCTTGCCACGTCGCTTCTGGAGAAAAATTGACGCCTGCACGTAAAGCCCCGGCTTGCCCTCGTGCCGGCCGCGACTGTGCCAGTTGTCACATGCCGAAGCTTTCCCTCCCCGGAGCGCACTTTAAATTCACCGACCATTTCATTCGCGTTTATCGTCCTGAGAAGAGTTACCCGGATTAATTTCGAGATTTCGAGAAAGAGAGAAGAGAGATGAGGTGATATGAATCGCCGCGAATTTTGCAAATTATCATCGTTAGCCTGGTTGGCAAAAGTCAATCGGGTTGGCCCAGATGTGCGCTCGGACGAAGCGATTGTTCGTCCAAAGGAATACTCTGGCGCGCTTCGGAACCCGCTAAAGGGGTTGCGATCGGGTGACATAAATTCCGCGACCAGCCATCCTTATGCATCGCTCGCGAAAGCATATATCCAGTGGAACGACATTGAGAACCAAGCCAGCGACGGAGTTGAGCGTATCGCCGCGTTCTGCAACGAGCAATGGAAAGATGTGCACTTGTCTAATACAAAAGTCATTCCCCGGGTCTATTTAGAATGGCCGAACCGTGGCCAGTACTGGCCTGCCGACATGAACCGCGGGGACTATTCGAGCCCACAATTTCAGCACAGGGTGGTTCGGCTGATCGAGAAACTTGGCCAGGCTTGGAACCACGACCCGCGCGTTGCCTACGTCGAAACGGGTCTAATCGGTTTGTGGGGCGAGCAGCACGACCCTTCTCCCTCACCGGAACTGCAGAAACTGGTGGGTGATGCCTATGTAGCAAGTTTTCCTGACAAGCTCCTCATGAACCGTTATCCCTATGAGTTCGTCGATTACAAATTCGGCATTTATTGGGATTCTTTTGGGCACAGAGAAGAGGCGCCTCGCCATATCCCGTTATTGAAATCTCCTCGCCTGGTCGATCGCTGGATGATCGCGCCCATGGGCGGCGAGACCGCCTTTGACTGGGGAACGCCGCTGGGCAGGAATCCCACGGATGCGGTGGTCAACAACTGTGACGCAATTGTTGCATTGATTCGAGGTTTGCATTGGAACCACCTGGGTTGGCTCAGCGACTACGATTTTAAGAATCCGGCAGCGGTGAAGAACGCTGCGCGCATCGAGAAGGCCCTTGGCTACCGTTTCGTCATCGATGAGGTCCGCTGCCCCGCGTTCGCAAAGACGGGCGTGGAGTTTCGGGTTTCTTTTCGCGTTCGCAATACCGGCTCGTCGCCCTTCTACTATCGCTGGCCGATCGAACTCAGCCTCCTCAATCCCTCGACCAGAAAACCGGCGTGGAAAGCCACATTTCAGGGGGTAGACCTCCGTAAGTGGCTCCCCAATTCCCGCCAATATGAAGAGATGGGCACGTTCCACCTGGATGCAGACATCCAACCCGGCACCTACGTAGCTTGTCTGGCGATCCTTGATCCCGCGGGCAACGAGCCAGGCGCGCGCTTCGCAATCGTTAACTACTACAACGGGGGCCGTCATCCAGTACGGTCAGTCGGCGTCGGAGCGCCCCCGACGGCTTCTATGAGAATGGACTTCGACGATCCGGCGCGCGACGAATCGCTTCGGTATTCTTTGAGCTCTAGTTAGCTCGAGCTACCATGTTGTCGTTGCACTCGAATCAGAACGCAACCGTGACCAACGATCGTGCCGGCGTATCGGCTGGCTTTTTGCGGCAAATCCTGGTGCTTCCAAAGATCGCGCGCAACCGCGACATCATCGATCCCAAGCTGCTTCCATTCGAGACTTAGGCTCGTATCATCACTGCCCATGTTGATAAGAGCTATCGCGACAGCGTCTCCTGCCAGCGGCCGAGTCCAGATTTCAATATCGCCCCGCTTCAGAACTCGTCGTCCCTGCTTGCCAAGCCGGTCCTGGTCAACGGCGATTACTTCTGAGTTCGTAAGCGTTTCGCGTGTCTCTGCGGTCATGTTCCGTATATCATTGCCCGCGATCAGCGGAGCAGCCAAAACCGACCACAACGTTAAGTGGGTTCGATATTCTTCCGCTGACATACTGCCATTGCCGACTTCGAGCATGTCGGGATCATTCCAGTGCCCCGGCTCCGCCCACGGAGCCAATTCGAGTTCGGCTTCGGCGTTACTAAACATCGAGGCCGCATTGTCGCGGATATCGCCGGTCGTGCGCCACAGATTGCCGCTCACCAGCTTGCCCCATCTCCAGACATCTTCTTTGCCGTACTGGCAGAGGCTGTAGACGATCGGCCGCCTCGTGCGAATTAGAGCATCGCCCATCTTTTGATAGACGGCTCGCATTTCGGAATCCTGGTAAATACGAAAAGCGCTACACCAGTCGTACTTCAGATAGTCGATTCCCCACTCCGCAAACGTGTTAGCGTCTTGTTCTTCGTGCCCGTAACTGCCCTCGTAGCTGCCGCAAGTTCGGGGGCCTGGGCTTGAGTAGATTCCGAGCTTGAGCCCCTTCGAGTGGACATAATCGGCCAGTGCCTTCATGTTGGGAAATTTCTTGTTCGGCTGAATGAGGCCCGCAGTGTCGCGCTGTCCCTGCCACGTGTCATCGATATTGAGGTACACATACCCTGCCGCCCGCATGCCGCTGGCCACCATGGCATCCGCAATTTGGCGTACCGTGCTGTCATCGATTTTGTCGTGAAAGAAATTCCAGCTGTTCCAGCCCATGGGAGGAGTCCTCGCGAGGCCGTTATCAGGCAATTCACGCAAATCCGGTAAAGGCAGGCGTGCTGGTGAAGTGGATTCGTTCTCTTTCATGCGAATTCCCGATACCGGGAATGATCCCACGTTCGGATCGTACTGGATCAGTTGCATCTCATTGCCATCAACCTTGCCCGTAAATCGAAACGCGTAGGTCGGGGCAATGCTGACCGTGAACGAGATATCGTGATCCTGTAGGCGGCCATCGCTGATCAGGAGATTGCCCCAGGCGACCAATAGAGTTCCCGAGATGTGGGATCCCTGTTGCTTTATCTCCAGGAAAGTCTCCAGTGTGTTTCCGTCGTCCGTGTGACGCAACAAACGCCAACGTCCGCTCACGTCTTTCCCAAACGAAGGCAATGTCCAAGACAAGATTGCCAGGAAAACGAATGCCGCAATTCGATGCATGCGAGAACCTCCGAAGTTTTGAAGTTCATCGGCTCGTGACATGGTCAGATGCACTTGAATATAGCGATTAGGCTGCAGACGTGGTTAGATCGAATAGCGGATCGCTGTGCCGACTAAAATCCTTGAGAGGCATCCGCAGAGTCGGTCTCGATCTCACGTGCGAGAGGGCCGATATGTCGAGTATGTAATCGATTGCACTTAGCAGTCTAACACGATACCCCGGAATACCAAGCTTAGAACGTTACCACTTCTTCTTCGAGTTCCTGCCGGGTCGATCGCTTCAGTTCTCGCATTGATTCTGAGGTCCGACATGGAATCGATGCGCGATGCGCAAGGGCACTTCCTCGAACAATTGATGGGAAACAAAATCCACCTTGCTCACGAGACGAGTTCAATGAGCATCGTGGCTGGGATCGCAGGTGGGAAATTTTCCACTCGTCGCCACTAAGTCCTTTAGAAATGTGGTGGCCAGGGACGGAGTTGAACCGCCGACGCCAGCCTTTTCAGAGTGGCGTTGACAAGTGTTTACAATGACTTAACAGGTCTTAGGTGGCTGCGCAAGTGCTCCAAAAGTCGTGGGTGACAGACATAGGTTGGGCTCGGATCTTGGGCCGGGACGGCAGTTTTCCAGTGCGCGGGCGTCGAACTAGCTGCGGCCATGCCGCTGATTGTGAGGGGCCAGGGTCCTGAAATTAACCCTGCCGAGATCCTCGAAGTAAGTGCTTTGAGATTTTGGTGAGTGCGTCAGCTCGGACCTGCGACCGATGCTCTAAAAGGGTCGCCAACTCAATTAGAAACAACAACTTGCGCGTCCAGCTTACTCCATGCACGACGCAACAAAATCGATGAGATACGAACAAGACATCGGTCTGGGTGCCCGGAGCGTGCCCAGAATCTTGGGTTTCATCGACGGCACGTCCGTAAAACGCATTGCTACGTCCGAGCTTGAGGTGCCGATATTTCAGGCTTCAGCAACCCATGCTTGATCAGCCACATTACATGTCGACGCACGAAGTCAGGATGCTGGCCTGACTGCTGCACCATGATGCGCGCAAGCCCACCAATGGTATTGGTATCCGATGATATTGCGTCTGACTCTGAGGATTGCGTTGAATCCCGTAGCTGCTTTAGAACGGCCCAAATTAGCTTTTCGTCGAGTAGATTGAACCTGAGATTTTGTACTTTGAGTAGCGAGTTAAGTTCGGTAACTCCGATTTCGCGGCCAAAAGCTGTCATGTGTAGTTGGCAATCGTCAGTAATGACAAAGCTCGCGTGCCCCCGAAAACAATCGAAATATCGTGGAATCTCGATCGTGTACTGTTTCCGATGTGATGGCAGTGTTTTTGCGATCTCACAAAGTTCCAGCCACAATTCTTCATACTGCTTTACGACTGAGGGGAAGCTGAATAGACTGTGGGCTCGCTGTGTCGAACGGCGCGACATTTCGTTCCGCAAAAGGTCGCTCCGAACCATCGATTGTAAGTACGACTGTAAACTATCGAGGTCTACTGCCACGGATCCGCCCAACGCGGCACTGTCAAATTCCATTCCCAGAAGAGCGGCTGTCATGCTTAGATCAGAATCCGCTCTTGTCCAATAGGTTGGAACGAGAAATCCTGTTTCGCCGTGACTTACCGTATCTCGATATCCGTTCCAGTCGGATACGACTTGAGGAATCCCGCAGGCCATTGCCTCTACCGGTGCTATTCCAAAACTTTCCTCAATACCGTCGGCTGGTGAGACAAAAATGTCCGAGGCCTGGAGAAGGCCCAGCTTCTGTTCATCGGTAAGGTCATTCATGAAGCGGACTTGATCTGAGAGAGAAAGAAGCCTAACCTGCTCCTCGACTGCCTGGGCATAAAGGGGATCTCGTGTGCCAGCGATTACGAGACACAGCCTTCTGTCGCGGTTCTGTTGCAAAAGGCTATAAAACACACGAAGGAGTGGTAGTAGATCGGCTTTGACAGGAGAAATACGTCCTAGAAATAGCAAAATAACGGCCTCTTTTGGTAACGACAATTGTTTGCGAATAGGCGCTTTCTCACGGGGCTTGAATTTCTCCGTATCGATACAAAGCGGTATCACATCCAAGCGTCCCGAGTAGCTGAGCCTAGAGTGGAACTCCCGGTTGAATCGCTCTCCTACGATTTCAACTATGGCCCTAACCGCGTTTCGGCTGGCTCGACTGGTGCAGATAATGCTGTCGCACGAATACATCGGAGTCAACAGGAGGCGTAAAAACCGATCGTAGAGTTGCCAATTCCCACTCAAGCCATGGCTGACCAGCGTTATCGGGTAAAGATTTGACGCAAAACTCCGTATCAGGAAAGCAGTCGTGGTGATACCTTGTGGGGCTAAATAGGTAGTTAACTGATGATCGTCTTGGCAATTCAACAAATCGGCTCGCGAAGTTACTCGAATGTTGCCCGTTCGCACCTTTTCGCGATGGCTGGTTGTGATAGCCGACTTTGCGGCTTGAAGAAAATCTGGACTCACAAAAAGGGTATATTTGCTGGCTCTGCCGTGTCGAAGGAATGCTTCGGTCAGGTAGTCAACTGCGACCCAATCCCCTCTGACTGCAGTTTGGCCCGGCAAAAGCATTTTCAAGAGAGCGGACTGTGCCCGCTTAACCAGCGTTGCCGAGGTTGTTCGCACATGATCGTAGGATCGCGCTTGAGCCATAACGTCAATGCCTATTGTTGTATTGCCATTGGCCATCGAGTTCTTCCCAGTCAGCGTCTGAGGGGTGGTCGTGAACTGCCCAGACGAATGATAGACGCCATCTATTCGGATGGCATCAATTGTACCGCTCTCTCGAACCATAGGTACTCTATGTCAAGATAGAGTCCCGAATGTTGCATATGATGTGTTAGAGACATGTGGGTGCTATCCTAAACAGCGGTTTTAAAAAAAAGCAATCATCTGAGAATTGCCGACTGCATTCGATCTTGTAAGCAACAAGTCGGCCGCTGGCCGTCGAAGTTGCTTCCGTACAATGACTTCCATTTTTTTGGAGGTCGCCGGGCTAGCTAGCGAAGGATTTGAGATTTAGAGCTTGACATTGTTGAGATAGTCATGCGACAATCCGCGCCCATACGCTCTTGGAGTGGTGGAGCGTGGAGGTCGACCAATGAGAAAGTTACGCATGGTCTGTCGTTTGCTAGCAGTTCTCGCTGTTGTTTTGACGTACCGCGTTCTCTTTCCAGCGAGTTTCGCCAAGGCCTGTGAGTATCCGGTTGGCGGAGGGAACGAGGGATGCTTTGCGTGTGGTTGTTTGGAGAACACAGGCGGAGGATATTTCGGGTGCACCCCGGGCCAATCCTGTGGTGATTCAGCGTGCATTGTAAGAGGGCAGTGTTCAGCTGCTTAGTGAGTTCGGTGTCCGTCAGTTCCTCGCTTATTGATGTTTGAGAGTATTTGTGCGCCGATGCCACTCAAGTTGCTTGTGATCGTGTGGGTTCTGTTTGCGTTTGCAGACGCCCGGGATACAACGGTGCTTGTCAGTCCGGCAGTGTTGCGTGGCTTGGCGCAGACTGTAGTTCTTCCGGAATACCCAGCTTCGTCCAGCGGCCAGAATCATACAGGCGTTGCGGTAATAGAGCTCGTGGTTTCTGCCTCCGGCAAGGTCGCTCACACGGAGGTTCTCCAATCTCCTGACCCGTCCATCGCTGCAGCCGTCGCAGCGGCTTTGCGACAGTGGAGCTTTCGGCCATTCCTAGTGGAGGGCATTGCGCACCCGATGAGGAGTCGTTTGATTTTTTACTTTCGCATGGAAGAACACAAACCTCTGGTTATAGATGCTACTGAACAAAACCCTGTGCCGAAGGTGAAAAGGTCGCGATCCGCAGGTACATCACTTACGAGGGTTGAGGCAGGCTCGTCCAACGAAGCACCTGAACGGAGGTGAGAAATGGAGTCTAGAAGCGTAATACGACGTGGCAAGGACGTTTTGGTGGAGATAGTTGTAATTGCCGTGGCCGCAAGTTTCGTGATCCTCGGGCTCAAGGCCGTTGATCGTTTGCAATCCGCTCGTGTGGCCGTAGCTCCTAAACTTCCGTCAATTTCAGTAGGGGCGCAACTAAGAATTGCCACGATCGGCTTCGACAACTCTCCGGTCTCCATCCTGTTGATATCGTCGCCGACTTGTGCGTACTGTCTGGCTAGCAAACCGTTTCACATCAAACTAAGTTCGGAAGCTCACAAGAATCGCGTACCCTTCTATGTAGCTGTTCCGCAGCGCAGAGCCGCTGAGGAATATTTGCGCGACGTAGGGTTCCAGCAATCTTCGATAAGAGAATGGGACGACCTAAATCTTCGAGCAAATGCTACGCCGACAATCGCAGTGGTCGACAGCAGCGGATTCGTCAAAGCTGTTTGGGTTGGCGTGCTTCCACCAGTCGATGAATCGATTTTGCTGAATGTTGTTCAGACTCGTTCGACGACACCAGTGATGAGATCGACACCATCGGACTCGATTGGTCTTCAGGGTGTAAGTAATTACTCATTCCGTGATATTGCAAAGCTCAAAACCGAGCGCAACATTTCGATTATTGATATGCATGAACGCGGATTCCCCGGCACCCGCCACGACGCAATCGTAATGCCTCTCATCGAAGTGCGGTATCGAGCGCCTGTTGAACTTGATCAAGACGAACTTCAAGTAGTCGACTGTTCAAATCTCGCCTTGTCTGAGTGCGAAGAGTGTGTTCAGCAATTGAAACAAGCAGGTTTCCAGGTCGCAACTCTAGATGCGGGCCTTTATAAACAGACCTGCAGCGCAACCGATGTTCACTGAGTTTAGTTTAGTTTCTACACCTGTACGGACACCGTTACTCTCGTGGCTGTGAGAAAGAGCGTCAATTACCTACCGAAACTCTCTTCTCGAAGCCATTACTGAGTCGCCGAATTCTGGTGCACCGGGACGCTCCAGATAATCCGAGGTGACATCTAGTGAATAGCTTGCCATTGAAACTCGCACTGGTATTGGCGGTTGTTGCTGCGGCCGAAACTCAAGACGTATCTCGTCGGAGCGGAGCAGAAGCTCAGAACTGGTCAATTGAGGGAATAGTTACTGACTCTGTTGGCAAGCCCGTGGAGGGGGCACAGGTAATTGCTGAGGCTCACATGCAGTCGTCCACAACGAGCGCGGTGGGAGGACGCTACGCTCTTACGGGTTCTGAGACTGGAAGATATGGCGTCTTCGCGAGCAAGGATGGATACGTGTGGCCGCGCATTCGGTTTGTCCAATTGATGTCCGGTGTGCACGTTACTCTCGATCTTGAACTGGACCGTGAGTCAACTCTCTCCGGTAAGGTGTCGACCCGAGATGGAAATCCAATTGTCGGGGTCCAGGTAAATGTTTGGGGCCGAGAATTTAGAGACGGCCAATCTATTTTTGCTTACAGGGGCGGAGCAACGACAGATCGGGCTGGTTTCTACAAAGTCATGGGGCTTTCGAGCGGCCTTTATTACGTAGGGGTAAACCCAACAAAAACGGAAGCGCGAGAGTACATTCCGCGACCTCCCAAAGGGTCGCTAATACCTCAGCTCTCATATCCTCCTTGGTTTTATCCGGGCGTGCAGTCCTTCGAGGAAGCAACGGCAGTCAGCCTAGCCGCGTCAGAACAGCGCGAACATCTCGACCTTGCTCTGGACAAAGTCACAACCTTTTGCGCTACGGGCTTTGTTTCCTACAGCGGTGCGAACCAAGGAAAATCGGGAATTACATTAAGGCTTGCTGAAGTGATGAAGGGTTGGGGCAATATCATTGGCAATGGTCAGGTGCAATTTGGAAAGAAGTTCGAGTTTTGCGGGCTCGTGCCTCTATTGCCTTACGCCCTCACCGCTCAGGTGCTCGGAGACGGATCCAAGCTTCTTGGGTTTGTCGAGAGAGACTTTGAAGGAAACAAACGCGATGCGGATCTCGGCCTACCTCTCGATCTTGGCGTGCTGTCGATAGAGTCAGGAGCGCCGGTTAAAGGAAGAGTGACCATTGATGGGGGCAAAGGTGATGGTACACTTCCGAAGGATGCTCTCGTCGCGTTAGAAGCAACAAATGCTCTTCCCGGCTATGTCAACGAGACAAGAGAGACGCGGATCGCAGCCACCGGTGAGTTCGTGCTGCCAAACGTTTTTCCTTATGAACATAGGTTACGCATTCTCGGATTACCAGCCGGCTACTATATCAAGCAAGCGACATGTGATCGCCACGACCTGCTTGAGGATTCTTGGCGGTCAGGCTGCGGAGAGGTGAACGTGGCAATCGGCGCGGACGGCGCCACGGTGGCGGGTCAAGCCGTTGATGAGAATGGGCAGCCAGCCAATACTGCGGACGTTATTCTTGTGCCGAAACAGCCGTCTCGCAGGATTTCTGTTCGGCCTGTTGATCAGGGAGGGCATTTCCAATTTTCGTCCGTTATCCCAGGCGACTACAGCATTATTGCAGTGAAGGGAATCCCGGAAGGAGAGGTTGGAAATCCTGATTCAGTGGGTGACTATTTGTCTCGCGCGATGGACCTGAGTCTCACACCCAACGGGCGTCAAGCCATAACTCTCGTTGCATTGGATATTTCGAAATAAGTGTAAAGCAAATCGTACCCACAAAAGGGACGGGGTTCTTTCCGCTTGACCGATCGGACTCAAGAAGTGACGACTTCTTCGCCCACCCAAAGTCCATTATGGTCAGGGGTATCGAAGTACCTGCTGCTCATTTTTCTAGTTCTGGCTTTCCTGTTACGGGTTACTCCGGCGCCGTCGGCAAACCTCGCACATCCGGACGAGATTTTTCAGACACAAGAACCCGCGCATCGCTTGGCGTACGGATATGGAGTAGTGACGTGGGAATGGCGTGAAGGAATCCGTTCATGGGTATTTCCTGCATTTCTGGCTTGCGTGATGCGAGCCACAAGTTGGATGGGTGAAGAATCGTCAGGGTATCTCCTCGGAATAAGGCTAATGCTATCGCTGATTTCGCTGAGCGCCGTGTGGTTTGCATTTAGCTGGGCGAAAAGAGCGAGCGGCACCCCAGCAGCCTTCATAGCTGCGGGTTGCTGTGCAACCTGGTATCAGTTGGTCGATTTCGGCGGAAGGGCATTGACAGAAGTCGTCGCTGCGCATCTGCTCCTACCGGGCCTCTACTTAGGAGTTTATGGCGATCGGATTCCCGAAAGGGAACGACTGATTTTGGCAGGTGCTTTTTGCGGCCTTGCACTGTCCTTGCGCATCCAGTTGATGCCTGCCGTCGCATTCGCTTTGCTGGGGTTTTGCGGGACGCGTTGGCAAAACCGAATACTACCAGTCGGGGCAGGACTTGCCGTACCAATCGTGGTATTCGGTATCGTTGACTGGTTCACTTGGTCATACCCTTTCCATTCTTTCATCCGCTACTTTTGGCTGAACGCTATCGAGGGCCGCAGCAAGGCCTACGGAGTCGAACCATGGAATTGGTACCTACTGATCTTAGTGGAGACTCTCGGCCCGATGCTGGTATTTGCACTCGTTGGAGTGCGGCGCTGTCTATTCCTCGGTGGTGTAGCACTAACGATTCTGGTTTCGCACTCTGTAATTGGCCATAAAGAGGTTCGATTCGTATATCCAATGATACCCATTCTTTTGACGCTTGCAGCGATTGGAATTGCCGATATCGCTCCTAAGGTTATGCTTTGCAGCAGACCATCCTCGGGGACCTTGATTATCGTGGGCCTGACGGTGAGTATCTCGGCATCGACGCTGCTCGCTCCCCAGTTTCCCTATTGGGAGAAAGACGCTGCGGGGATCCTCGCGTTCGACCAACTGAGAAATGATTCGTCGTTGTGTGGCGTCGGGCTTTACGGTCAACCGTGGTATGACACTGGTGGCTACACTCATCTACATCGGGAAGTACCAATAATACCCGTTTTAGACGTGTCGGGGCTCGAAACAAACGCTACGGCTTTCAATGCGTTAATCGCTCCAGCAGTGGCGTCTGATTTACCTCGGGATTTCAGGCTGATGCAGTGTTGGAATGGAGTGTGTTTGTATAAGCGTCTTGGATTCTGTACGCCACCGAGGATTGGAAGCGAGCTTAACGCATATCTCCAGCGAACCAATAATTGATTCTAGTGTGGAAGATCTTGGATGATAATGTACAGAGTACAATCCAGCAGTTGTGTTTGGTTGGCAAAATAGTTGACCTGATGAACTAGCGATTTGGTCATGCATAGCCTATTCCTGCCGCAAGCCGATCCCTCGCAGAAGCTAGGCTTGGTCATCCCTACACTTTGCGAAGCAGGAAACATCCGAGAACTACTTGAGCGGGTCCGGCGTACTCTCGATCCTCTTGGGATTGAATATGAGTCTGTTGTGGTAGATGACGATAGCGGGGATGATATCGAAACTCTCGTCAACGACTTGGCGCGCCAGGATCCACGTATGAGATTGGTGACTCGCAAGAACGCTCGTGGTTTAGCCGGCGCTATCGCTTACGGTTGGCGCTGTACAGATGCCGGAATCTTGGGTGTGATGGACGCTGACCTTCAGCATCCGCCAGAGCTCTTGCCGCAGCTTTGGTATGCGCTGCAGTCTGGAGCCGATGCAGTTGTAGCAAGCCGATACGCAACAAAAGCTCGCCGACCCAACTGGTCTAGGATTCGCTACCTAATATCTCATTTTGCAATCGTGATGGCGTGGCCTGTACAAAGGCCGGCTATTCGAGTAACTGATCCTATGTCAGGCTTTTTTCTGGTCCGACGATCATGTATCGAAAGCGTGCGCTTTCAGCAGGAAGGATTCAAGATACTACTCGAGATTCTGGTAAGAGGAAAAGTCCGTACTGTGGTTGAAATTCCATTCACCTTCGGTAAACGCCGGACGGGAAAGAGCAAGGCATCGCTAGGTATTGCGGTGGATTATTTAAGGTTGCTAGTGAGATTGTGGAAAGAACGTTGACGAGAAGTTACAGAATATGCCGATCTTTGGCTGGATACAAATGTTCGAGATCGCTGGCAACGGCAGCGGCTACAGCCTGACGTTTCCTTCTAAGGACTGGCGGCGAATGACGTTGGGGAAAAGCCCCAGGGGTCCTTTTTCGGACTGCTCAGTGGCGTGGATGTAAACCGTACGCGCAAGCCAGGATCGAAACAGCCCTCGTGCGTGGTAGCTTGCCAGAGCTGTAGGCCGACCCAGATGTTGATTTGGTGGCATTTTACAACTCCTACCTCGCTACATATCTCGAAGACGATGTGCGCTCCTTAACCGCTGTTGCCAGCCTACGCCTCGGTGATCACTTCAAAAGCGGCCAACGGTTATCAGTTCAAGACCGGCAAACAAAGTAGCTGTCCAAGACTAAGTTGTTTTTACCCTGTCGGCTCCTGTGGAGGCTAGTCTCATCTATAATCGAATTCCAGCAATCGAATCCCAACTCCAGCGTTTTCTATACAGAGCCATGAGCAACCGATAACATCTTTAGATTTTATGCGTACGGCGCTTTTTGTAATTTGTTTGGTGGCTGCGCTGCCTGCGCAGGAACATCGGATGCTCTGCGACTTCTGGAGGACACGGCTCGTAAGTATCAGGATCAGTAGCTATGAATCGTCCGCCATTGCCCGACGGCCGCTGGGCGGGGGCCTCATCGATCAGGTTCGGCTGAAGTTCGCTTACGCCTCGGCGAAGATGACTCCGCCTAACCTACCCGTGCCAATGCTCCCGCAAGTGATTAATCTGGGCCGTTTGACGTTTTCGACCAGCAAGGGCACTCGTTGGCACAGTACCTCCATTCGTTCGCTGGACCCGGTCCCGCATTTTACTTTGATGAGATTGCCTGGCGAGTTACCAGCGCGAAAATCGTGGCGACTGAGACCGTGCACTCGCATTTGTGCGAGATCATTAAGGTACAGTATGAGAGCACGCGGCGAAATCCGAAGGGCGACCCAGTGCAGTACTGGATCGACCCGGCGCGCGATGTCGGTATTGCCCCTTCAACCGCGAACCATTGGCTGTCAATGTTAGAAGCTTCCGGTGAGATCGTATTGCTTGAGCCGTGGTTTCGAATCGAAGCACGTCCATCGTCAAGAGCCCAAAACTCTATCTCTCTGACACTGGCCTGCTTTGCTCCCCGCTGAATATTCGGTCTGAACCTTGGGCTGGAGAAAGTGAGTAAAAACGTCCAAGTCCATTAGAATGATGGTGGCCAGGGACGGAGTTGAACCCTTCAGCCATTCGTGTTTTCTGTAAGTTACTGATAATACGAAGCTGCGAATTCGCGATTCTTGTGTTCGTCTTGTGTCCATCGAAACCACGGGCACGATCCCGCTCTCTTCCCTTCCCTCGCATCCCCATCATGCCGACCTTCCGCATCCGCTGGCATGGCACGCTGACTCGGGATACTTCCTCAAGCAACGGCCACACGCCCGCACGAGCGGCTCGAAGCGCTCCACATAGTCAGCTTCTTATCTTTTATTCAGCCAGTCGCACAGCGCTTGGTAGGACTTCGCGTGCAGTTCGACGTGTCCGCATTCCACACACACGCCAACTGATACCTCGACCGAATAGACAGCACGATCTGAGGTCCGCGAGATGTCCAATTCCACCACGCCACTTGTTCGGCTGGGATGCTTGCATTGTTCGGCAGCCATTTCCCGTCCTTGGCAGCCCCGTCTTGCGTTGGTTGCGACTCTACACCGATCTGCCATAATCTGCCAGTCATGTGCGGTCGCTCCGACTCTCGCGTCGCAAGCAGATTATCGAGGAGCACTTCGACAGCGTCTCCGGCGAAGAAGACTGGAGTCCGCGCTACAACGTTGCTCCCACCCAGCCCGTCCCCATCATTCGCCAGCATCCAAAGGAGCCGCGCCGGGAGATGTCGCTCGCCCGCTGGGGTCTCATACCGTGGTGGGCCAAGGATGCCTCGGGCGCTGCCAGGATGATTAACGCGAGATCGGAAACAGCGGCCACACTGCCAGCATTCCGAGATGCGTTCAAGGCTCGCCGCTGCATCGTTCCGGCTGACGGATTTTACGAGTGGCAGAAAATCGGCAAGACCCAACAGCCGTTCTGCTTCGAAGTCAACGACGGTGAGCTGTTCGCCTTTGCTGGGCTGTGGGAGCGCTGGAAGGATGCGAATGGCAAGGCGCTGGAGACGTGCTCAATCCTAACGACCACGCCAAACTCGGTCACCTCAACCGTCCACGACCGAATGCCGGTCATCCTCGATCCAGGCAACTACGACGTGTGGCTCGATCCTGGATTCGCGGACGCTACTGCGCTGTCTGATCTGTTGAAGCCCTACGATGCGCGGCGGATGAGAAGTTATCCGGTCAGTGCGCGGGTTAACAGTGTGGTGAACGATGACGTAGAATGCTCGGCGCGCGTCGATACTGCCGAACCTCATCAGGCCCAATTATTCTAAAGTCGCTCGCAGCTCCGCGTCCCCACACCGGTGTACGATTACGTCACCGGCCCGCGAGGGGCACAGATGGACCACCACGACACCAATGCCGCGATGTCGGACCGCAGAGTCCCGAAGGTAGCGAATGATTTCGCCGCACTGACCTCTGCTAAATCTTCCCGCGTCGAGTCCATTGACATATTTCGCGGCCTCAACGTGCTGCTCATGATTTTTGTGGACAACCTCGGCTTCGTGACGGGGCTCGCCTGGTGGACTTATCACATGCCACGCGAGGGTAACGGGATGACGTATGTGGATATGGTTTTTCCCGCGTTCCTGTTTCTCATGGGCATGTCTATTTCGTTGTCGATCCGTTCGCGAATTGCGAAGGGCCAGACATTCTCGAAAATTGGGATGCACGTCGTCGTGCGTTCCCTGAGCCTGGTCGCTCTGGGGCTGTTTATCGCCAATGCCCCGCAGGTGGACGCGCGGCATACGGGAATCAGCGAAGCATGGTGGGCGACGATTGGATTTATTGCAATCGGTCTGTGCTGGATTCATCTTCCCGGCAGCAACCGGCACCCAAAGATTTTCCTGTCTCTGAAATACTGCGGGTTCGCGTTGCTCCTCGGCCTTGCGCTGATTTTTCGAAGGATGACTCCCGAAGGGAAGATCGCGTGGCTGGACTTTTCCGATTGGGAAATATTGGGTCTGCTGGGATGGGCCTACCTGTCGGTAGCGGCGATCTATCTTTTCTGTGAGCGGTTCGTTTCCAAAAGCAGAATTACCGTACTGTTTTCCGCGCTGGGGGCGTTTATCGCGATCAACGCGTTATCGGTTGCGGGACGGCTGAGCTGGATTCACTCGCTACCTCCTTATCTGCAGCCATTTGAGGCGGGCCTGTCGTCGTTGACCATGGCTGGACTGCTCGCTTCTCTTTTCATTGCGGATAACGAGATCGCTGCCACACTCCAAAAGAAAGTGCTGTGGGCTGTTGGTTCGTCCGCAATTCTCTTTGGCGCGGGATGGGCGCTTCGGCCACTCGGAATTTCAAAGATCCGCGACACGCCGACCTGGTGCCTGTACTGCATGTCGGCGAACATTCTCGTGGTCCTGATGCTCTACTGGATTGCGGACGTGAGAGGCTGGCGGCGATGGGCACGTTTCGCAACGGTTCCTGGCAGCAACCCGCTGCTATCGTATTTCCTGCCCTACCTTGCGTACCTGATCCCTAAGCTCGACTTCCTAACAGCCGATGGAACGGCAGGCTGGCCCGGAGTGGCGAAATCAATATCGTTCACGGGTCTGATTCTTCTGGTCGTGGCCCTTCTAAATCGATCGAAGATCACGCTGACGATATAGCCCCGCCAAGTGGGGACAGTCTTACGCCGCAGCCAGTCGTACAGCAAGGAATTTGGGACCCTTATTGCGCTACAGCCTGCGAGATCTTCTTCGCGAGCACCAGCGACTCATAATACTGTCGTACGTCATGGAACTCCAGTAGTTGCTCGTCTGTGAGCTTCGCAGTGAATCGCTGACCACTGCCGTTATCTCCAGGAAGCATGGTCGCATAAACTTCATGTCCATCGGCCACAGCCTTCACGAAGGTAGCCATAGCGGTGTCTTCCGCTGGCGTCTTTGGCAGGATCACCCACTTAGCGGTGCAGCGGGTCAGCGCGCACGATTCCTGTTTGTGTGAGTGAGCCAGAACAGCCGGAGAAACCGCGACTTCCTTGCCGTCCACGGTGAACATCAATCCCCCCACACCAGGGTTCAGAACCTGCTTGTTCCCGTGCAACTCCACGAAGATACCCATTAACTTGTTCGTGTGATCGAACGTCTCTGCAATAAAAGGGGAAACTACCCACACGGTATTGAGCACGTTGTTTCCCTGCCGCTCCTTCGAGATGCTGATCCGGTGCGGAGTGTAAATCGTTAGCTGCAACGCCGGATCGTTCTTCTCGTCCATCTGTTGAGCCACGCAGCCAGATACCAGTAACAACACAAACGCTATCCACTTCATCGCCGTGCCCTCCAGCTTACATTCGAGCATGGGTGACCTGCTCGATGATAGTTACGCCGGTCACTGACTGCGGATTCGAAGGCTTGCAGTACGTTGCCGATCTTTCCGGGTTTAAAATGCAGGGGATGGAACAGGAACTAATTCTCCGAGGCGCTGCCACCGATCTTATCTGGGCGATGGCTTCTCCCGACGGGACGATTGGCCTATATCTGGACTCCGGCGAAGCAGGCAGGATCACCCTCACGAAAGAGCAAGCCCGTGCTGTGGTAGCCGCACTGCAGACAATGCTCTCTACATAAGTCATCCCCGGTCCGCACAACTTCACCGGCTGCGCTGGCGCCATCGTGCCACAGACGTGCGTCTGGCGCGGGCATAACATTCGGTCTTCGCAATCATGGAGAACTGAATGGCAGGATTGGAAAGCGCGAAAAAGGTGGTAGACCTTGGCGCTAATGCGGCGGTAATTTTCACGTTGGTCTTCATCGCCCTTCAGTGGTTAGAGATGCGGAGCGGTTCGGCTGACACGCACAATCTGGCCGTCGCTGCCAACGCTCAGGCCGATGCAACCAAAGAGCCAAGCGGACAGTACCAAGGCCGTTGCCGAAGCCACCAAAGCGCAGGCGGACAATACTCAGAGGCTCGCCACGGCTGCCAACATACAAGCCGACGCTGCCCGCAGTGCGGCGGCTACGGCCAAGGGCGCACTGAACCTCTCTGTGCAAGTCGTTTCATGTGAGCGAGCGCCCTTATCTCACCGCAGACAGTATCCGCTTCGATGCGGCACTTGGCAAGGAAACAGCGAACCTTCCGGGTGACTTTCCCTTGGAGATGACTATCGCAAGCGACAGAAACGCAGGAGCACATTTCAGTATCTGGATTCGAGAACCTGGAGACTTTGAAGGAATCGTTGATGGAACTCGAAAGCTATCCATTAAAGGGAGCATAGAGTACTCGGATATTTTTAAGGAATCGCACCTAACGACGATCTGTGCGGTCTATGACTCCAAGGTCACCAAAGAGTGGCTCTACTGCCCTGGAAACGATGTGAAGTAGATTACACAGGTTCAGATTCAGGGAGTCGATGAGGAAGAAAGAATGCGCCGCTTCTGGGTAGTAATGTTCTGTCTTGCATCCCTCGCAGTCGTCGCGCAAACCAAGCCTCGACCGGCGACACTCGCTCAACAGAAGATGTGTGCCGATCAAGCACGCAAGACATTCGACAAAGATTACGCAGGCCAGAACGCTGACTTCACAAGCCATTACGACCCGAAAGTTAACGTATGCTACATCATGATTCATGTCTTCCCGAAGGCAGGAGAGATGGCGTGGTCAGAAGTAGTTTTCGATGCGTTCGAGTTGCGGGTGTACGCAAGTATCATCTGGGACAACCCCGAGCACAAGAAGTACTGGGAAGTCGTTCCTCTGGAATGCTATATAAAGCCTGTCGGTAGCGACAAAGCATTCTGCCACTCTGCCGACGAATTCGAAGCCCTGATCGATAAACACTTCGGCATCGGACGCTGATACTAGGAGAAGAGGGCTGCGAGGAAGAAGTGATGAGGATCAGGTTGATGTTTGCGGGAGCGGCGTTGCTGTCACTGGCAGCGTGCCGTCGCCCAACCTCCACCTATCACGCCAAACTAATTTCAGATCGGCCTTGGCCTGTCGGAGAAGCACGGTCGTGTTCCTTCGATGGGCAGTGGAACGAGCTGCACTGCTTCCCGCCAGCGGCGTTGTCCGCCACTAAGTACGCCTACTTAGTGAACGCCGAATTCGACAAGCCGGTCCAGTTTGACGCGCAACACTGGGCGAATGACATTACCTGTCGGCTGGATTCCTTCGAGCACGCAACCTGCCGAAAAGATGAAGCCGAGAAATGATCCATAGTGAACGATGAAGACCAGGGCGGCTGCATCACCGCCCCGGCTCTGTCTGGTCCTCTACTCCGCCCTCTTCACCTTAGCCCACCTTAACCGTTGAGCCGCCGCAATCTTCTTTCGCGCAGATACCGACATCGTTCTCTTCGGCTTGGGAGCATGACCTGCCGCTTTCTGTTTTGCCCATCGCGCCTTCTGCGCGAGGCTAATCCTACGCCTACCGGCTGCGGACACCGTATGCGATGCCCCGTTAGAGCTGCCGCCCAGCGCCGCAAGCGCGGCATCCAACCGCTGGAGCTGTTGCTGTACGAGTTCACGTTCTTTTTTTAACTGTTTAACTACATCGGACATTTGTTTCATTGGGACCCCCGGCTGGATAATAGCAGGACGAGGAGAGACGCGATAGCCTGAAACATGGCTCTGGGCAAGGGATGTGGGCTGCACGATGGAGACGAAGACACCGTCACCGATGAGAAATAATGCGGGCGAGATGCGAGAAGACGATGCCGATTTAAACCCCTTACTGCCGTACCCTCTTCTGGATACCACCTATCTTCTCTTTCAGTTCGCGAACCTGGTCACGGACAACCTGCTCTCCGGCAAGTCCTAAAAGATCATGCAGGAGACGGGGTAACGCCAGTAAAGAACGACCAAGCTCAAAGCTTCCCTCCACACGGGCCGCCTTCGGTGTTTCAGAAAAAATGATAGGGAGCGTTGAGGTCAGGCTCATCCTCAACCATTGGAGGCCACACAATGTATGGCATCAAGCAGGTGGAACTGGGATGGCAGTGTTCACTCAGCCTGCTATAGCCTTCGCGAGTATCTGTCAATCCCATGTCTTTCCGTATCGCGTCGTGATACGTTTCGATCAGTTTATGCACGAATGTCGTAGTGGGCACGTAGTCCACCAAGTCCTGATCGCCGCCGTGCTGCATTCCGTACTTCTTAAGCCAGCGGTTGCCTTGCAGAGATACAAACAACACGTCAAATGCCGCTGGCCAGTCATTCGCTTTGATGGCGGTCTGCACATTCTCGCTAACATAGGTGAACGCCGCTGCCCATTCGCAAACACTGCGTGCGAGAAGCCACGTCGCCGGATCGTTGCCGTCCTCCGCCTCTCGCCTTAATGCTTTAAGGATTCCTCGCAGGTAATGAATCGAAGCGTAAGCGTAAACCTTCAAGTGAAGATCAACACCATCGCGCCAAGCGATCTTTGATGCTACGACCGACTGCGGCACCGACATCGTCCTGAACGCGTCGTCGATAATCACGAGCAACTCTTGCAAATCGGCATTCATATCTTGTCCGTCTTTGGGCTGCCTTCGGGCCCACCGAAGAGATCGTCGGCAGTGCGCATGTGCAGGTTGGCCATGATCGCGGCCATGATGCCGATGACGCGTTTGCGGCCTTCGTCCATAGCCGAGGATGATAGCAGATTCGTTTTTATTTCGCCCCCGCTGTGTAATACTATTCCCGCTGGGCACGAATCTTGGGCGAGTGGGCCTTGCTGGTCGATGGAGATCGCGCGCGGAGGCAGCACCGAATGGAGAAACAGCCGAACTCAAGGTCGCACCCGGTACTGCGATGGGGAGCGCTTGCTCTCGGCACCGTTATATGGGGCAGCGGAGTGGCCGCGATGTACGGCGACGATTACAAGGTGGCAGTTGCGCTCTACCTCGTCGGGATCATTATTGTCGCCGTTGACTTTATCACCCTGGAAGGACACAGTGAGTATCGAGGGTCCAAAAGGCTCATTCTGGTCGGATGCACAACGTTTGTGGCGGCATTGGCGTTCGCGCTTTCCCTGGCTTGGATACATCTTAGGAAGGCGGACATTCAGGCAGTTCAAGTTGCCCCGCAGTCAGAACAGCCGCAGGCAGAGAGCCCGGCACCCGCGCCCACCCACACGCAATCCTCGAAAGAACCGAGCTTCGTTTATGTCGTCCCCGGAGTCTGGCTGAATAATTCAACGTGGGACCTAATTGTTCGCCATCACGGCCCCAACCCAGTTAATAACATCGAGATCGTGTTTGACGATCAGGATCGACACAAGCAGGTAGCGCCGACCGGCAAACTATTCAACGTCAACGATATTATTAAGACACTGCATTTCGACGAGATCGATGCCGTCGAGGGCGTGCTGGCGAAGCAGTTCCTCTGGACACCGCTCAACCCTGACAGTTCCACCTTCAGCGTTGCGGTGGCCTCGCGCCAGGGCAGAGTTGACGAGATGCTCAAAATAGTCGGGCGCGACGGTAAAGACTGGCAGTTCGCCATCAAAGTGAGCGATTCTAAGAACGTGTTGCTGCATTGTAGAGATCCAAAATTTCCTGTATCGGTTGAGTTTCCGGAGCGCCTGCCACGCTGCTTCCCCGACTACACCGTTGGGCCCGCTAAGTCAGCGCCGAAGACCGCCGAGCACGCTGCGGCTCGCACAAGTGGTGCCAACAGCCCAGCGGTCGGGAGTATTCAGCAAGGGCCTGGAAGCGCACTGTCCATCGGCCAGCAAGGAGGAATAACGGCGGGGACGATTAACATCGGCACTCTCCCGCCGAAGCCTTTGGTACTAACGGAAGAGCAGTCTTCCCATATCCGTTCAGATATAGCGAAGTACAGCGGCATCGCCATAGAAATAGTGCTGGTTAATAGGAACCGGGGCACGGAGGAATTCGGCAACCACCTTGTTTCGGCTTTAAAGGATGCCGGATGGGATGTTATCTACTCGTCCGCTGCAATCCTGATACGTAGCAATGGCACTCAGTCACCGCCTGGGCTATCGCTCGACATCGGACCGGGCTCAGATAATGTCGCGAGCGAACTTGGCCTGTCGTTAATGCGGCACGGCGTGATAGATAACAAACCGATTCCCGCGATGCGGGTGCCCGAGTCGAACAAGTTGGCACTCTACATTTGTGAGCCCAAGTAACTCCGCCCGCTCTTCCCCAGCCTACCACCCCCTCGGGATGCTATTTCCAGGTCCGTAGTTCGCAATCCAGTGGAGCTGGCAATCCCGTCGGGCCTGTGGGAGACTGTCGGCATCATGGCAAGGGCGCAGCGCAGCTTACTCATCGTCCATGATCCCAAGTTGCTTGGGACTTGCACGATCTGCGGGCAGCAGTTCACCCCGCACCGACGCAGACATCATGCAGAAATTCGCGGGCCACGCGTGCAGCGAGGATGCGAGCCAATCCGCTCGTCGGATCATGAGTGAAGGTCCCGAAGATCAATAAAGTTCCGCTGTGTCTTGCCGCTGTCTGCGAGGGCAGCGCTTCTATCTCCACGATCGGCGTCGCGGCTCATCTCCCTCACAAGTGTGCTCATCGTACTTCCCGCGCAGGTACTCTCCTGCCTCGATGTGATCGTTGTAGTAAGTGTTCGGCGTGAAGAACTTGAGTTTGCAGTTCGTGCTGGACGCCAGGATCGGGACCTGGTTCATGCGCTGTAAGATCACGAAGCTGCGCTGCGGGTTGAAGGGATGGTCCGGCACGGACTGACTTTCGCTACACGGCTACTTTGTCGTGCTTGAATCGGCCAAGAGCCGCGTTACGAGGAAGATCGCGAGGACCAGGACTGCAGCCCCTAAACATCCACGCCAGAAGTTGTTGGACAGCAGATAGAAAACCAAGGTCAGAGTCGCCATGCGGGAAGTGTAACACTCTGCCGGAGTGAGCATAAGGACCGGCGCTTATGGAGTCGCTTTAATGTGCCCTACCCCCGGCCTCGATGTCGGTATCGCAAAGGATGTTGCGCGCTATCCCCACAAGCGGCGGCGTGGATCATCAACTCCTCCGCACATGTGCTCATCGAATTTCCCGCGCAGGTACTCTTCCGCACCGATGTGGTCGTTGTAGTAAGTGTTAGGCGTGAAGAACTTGTGTTGGCACTTCGCGCAGCCAGCCATAGCTGGGACCTTGTTGTAGTACTTCAGGATGACGAAGCTGCGCTCCACGGATGTACTCTACGCTCGAAGCGGACGCGTGTCGGTACGGTATAGCACGCCCCTCTTTCCCAGTACCGGCTTTGGCCTGCAATGTTCGGAGGCGTAAAGGATGTTCCTGTGTACGTGGAAAGTGTACGTACAGTACCGGCGTGGGAAAAATGGAGTAGCGTCACGCCCCGAAAAGGTGCCGGCAAACACGTTGCAGGTTGTCAAGGTGTTTATTCGGCTTGTTATCAAGTCGATGCGGGCCATGTGATACCACCTCATGCTGCGTGGTGCTACGGTCTGCTCGCACCACAAACCACACACCACGGAGAAAATCACATGGCACATGATCTGGTATTCCTCAACGGCAAGCACGCGATGTTCATGGTCTGAACGCGGGAAGACGCATAGCATAAATTAGGCCAGCGATGCGACAGTGCAGTTAACTGGGAACAAGCTATGTCCCTGGCTGGTCTGGACTGGAGCGTTATCAAGAATCAGAATTACGCTCGCAACCCACAAGGCCATGTCGTTCCTGTATCCAGCTATTCCATCTTCCGCGATACAGACGGCGCGGAGCTTGTCAGCAATGTAGGCGAAGGCTTCACCGTTAAACAGAATCGCGAGTGTTTCCAGTTCGTAGACGATCTCCTCCAGGACAATGGCGGCGCGCATTACGACAGCGCTGGAGCGCTGGGGAACGGTGCAACGATCTGGTGCGCAGTCCGAGTCCCACGTGCCGATATTGCCGTCAACGGTGAAGACAGGTCCGAATCCTACCTGGTCTTCACCACTGCCCACGATGGAAGCATGGCTCACACTGCGGCCTTGTCCAGCGTCCGCGTCGTTTGCCGTCGCTGTGCCTTCACCCGGATCGGAAGCCGAAGAGGAACATTGGCAAAGAGAACTTGGTCACTTCATGTTGTGATTCTGCGCAAGGACAGAAATTTAGTGTTGATTTCCACAGGCCCGTTCGTCTACTGTCCATCGCAATCAGTGAGTAGGATTCATAAGGGCGGGCCAATGTAGCCTCGGGCGTAATCCTCTTCGCTGCTTTCCCCTTTGGTGTGTAGGTGTGTTTGGCTGTGACCTGCGAATCGGGCATAGTGGTACAAGTGTGTGCTGACGCACGGCAAGAGTGAGGTCAGTACTCCGAAGAGTCGGGAAGCGGACGCGGGAAAGCAATTCTCAGTCAAGGCGGCTAACTCATACTTATATAGATGTCAAGCGACAAGAGTATTCTATAACGTTGACGCTGTCATCATTACGTCGTATAACTAATTACTGACAGCTGCTAGCCGCACTTGCAGCTGTGACCAAGATTCTGTCATGTAGTTTGCCGTTAGCTTGTTCGATTTCGTAACAGAATCTGACGAGGCGTCCGAATAGGTTGACACTCCGATGCGAGCGGCAGCCTGAAGGGGTTAGGACGCTGTTTCTGCTCGTCGAACCTCCCCAGAACGGATCCTGGCGCTTGCACTCTCTGTCCGGCGGAGGCGGTTTTTGCATCCGGTAGTTAACGACCGTCGGGCCGCTTTCTATCAATTCAAGCGACGGTGGGAGACTGATTTCATGAGCAGAAGAACTATTGCGTTCGTTTTCGTCGTGGGTTTGCTGGTGTGCGCTTGGAGCTTGGGCGCAGCGGCCCAAAACTGCACGACAACTGTGTCTTGTGCAGTCTATTCCATGTACAGCATCGGGGGCGGTTGTATCCCGACTCTACCAGCGACCGCTTTCGGCGGCGTGTGGGACGGCCCCTGGGAGTGGCAGGCTCAGGTCAAGAACGCTGTCTGTGCCCCTAAGCCGAGATGCCTCACCTGCGAGGCAGCCCAAGCGGCGGCGGCCGCAGCCGCAGGACGGCCGATCGACCTCGCAAGCGGAGACACTTACATTACGCAGGTGGATGTGAGGGTTCCAGGTCTTGGCGGCGGGCTGACTCTGGCGAGAACGTGGAACAGTGTCTTCGGTTCGCCCGGCATCTTTGGAACGAACTGGACCTCAACTTATGAGGAAAAGATGGTTATCGACAGTACTGATGGATACATGGAGTATGCACGCGGCGATGGAGGGCTTTGGTCATTCGGATTTATCGGGTACGACGGCAGCGGCGATCCTCAGTTTACTGTTGCCGCGCGTGGGAGCGAGAGCCCGACTCTTAGTCAGATGCCCACGGTCTGGACGCTCAAGTTCCAAAATGGCGAACAGAGGACGTTCGATCGGACTTCCGGGCTCTTACTCTTCATTACAGATCGCAATGGAAACACCACTACCCTTGGATACGATACGTCATCTCGTCTTGTAACTGTCACTGACCCGGCATCGCGCCATTTGTACTTTTCTTACGGTGGTGCATCGCCTTACCTCGTGACCAGCGTTACATCTGACTTCGGTATTTCCTTATCCTACGTTTACGACGGCTTCGGTCGGTTGACGCAGTATACAAAGCCCGACAACACAACAGTGTCTTTTCAATACAACGACCCGAACCCGAACTTAATTACCAGCGTAATGGATGCAAACGGAAAGATTCTTGAATCTCACACGTACAACTCGTGTACCCAAGGCTTGACCTCATCGCGTGCGGGTGGGGTAGAGGCGATCACCATCATCTATCCATTATCGTGCCATCTCACTTCGCCCTAAGCTCAACACATTCGTTCCTGCTTGACTCAACACCACTAAGAATCGAAGACCATCGATGGACGAGGCAAAAACAACCGTGAAGACACTCCGCACTTTGCGTGGTCTTAGTGTATCAACCGCAGTTCTCATTGTTGCTACATTGGCTTCGTTTCCGGTGTTTGCTCAATCGCCGACGATCACCAGCATTTCGCAGTCGAGTGGGGTCGTCGGTATGCAAGTGCAGATTGACGGCACCGGATTCGGTGCAAGCCAGGGAACTAGCGCGGTTGCACTGAACGGATCCAGCGCTGTGGCAGCGAGTTGGAGCAGCACGGCAATAGTTGCGGTCGTGCCATCTGGGGCGAGTACTGGATTGTTTTCGGTCACAGTTGGAGGCCAGACGGCCTATAGCTCTTCCTTCACAGTCACGGCTCTACCTTCTGGATGGCAGGATGGAGATGTTGGGACCGTAGGCGACGCGGGCAACGCAAGCTACGCGAACGGAGTCTTCACCGTCAAGGGCGCTGGGAGTGAGATCTATGGAAGCTCAGACTCGTTTAACTATGCCTACCAGCAGCTCTCCGGGAATGGAAGCATCGTGGCGAGGGTGGTCAATCTGCAAAGCGCAGAAGGTTGGTATGCAGCAGCAGGAGTGATGATTCGCGAGACGCTGAACACCGGGGCGACGAATGCCACAGTGGAGGACTCGCCGGACCCGGAAAATTTCTCCTTCGATGTACGAACGACGACTGGCGGGAGTGCCGGTGAGATCGGCTACGTCAATGATATGAAACCGCCATACTGGGTTCAGGTGGTGAGGAGCGGAAACAGTTTTACCGGATATGTTTCCTCCGATGGAGTGAACTGGACGCAACTCGGTTCAAGCCAAACGATCAGCATGGCGACGAGTGTGTATGTGGGGCTTGCGGTAACGAGTGGGAGCACTTCCTCATTGGCCACGGGGACCTTCGACAACGTCTCCGTTAACTCTTCCACAAATCCCGCTCCTGTCATCACTGACGTTTCGGCTACGACGGGAAGCGCTGGAAGTCAAGTCACGATAACAGGGTCTGGCTTCGGAGCCTCGCAAGGCAGTAGTCAAGTGACGTTGAATGCTGGCCTCACAACGATCAATTCCTGGAGTAGCACGTCGATCACCGTCACGCTCCCCACAACGGCGACCTCGGGACCATTGGTCGTAACCCTGGCACCCAGCATGGACGACAGCAACCCCATCGTATTCACCGTGACCTCACAACCATTGCCATCGGAATGGTTGGATGGAGATGTGGGGACGGTGGGAACGGCGGGGAGTGCGACCTATGCCAGCGGAGTGTTCACGGTCAAGGGGGCAGGGAGTCAGATTTACAGCTCGGCAGACTCGTTTCATTTTGCCTACCAGCAAGTGTCGGGAAACGGGAGCTTTGTGGCGAGGGTGGTGAGTCTGCAAGGGGCAGAGGGATGGTATGCGGCGGCCGGTGTGATGGTTCGCGAGACTCTGAACACGGCGGCCACAAATGCCAGCGTGGAGGATTCGCCGGAGCCGGAGAATTTCTCCTTCGATGTGCGGACGACGACAGGTGGCAGTGCTGGCCAACCAGGCTACCTCGGTGATGTCGTGCCTCCGTATTGGGTAAAAGTAGTGAGAAGTGGGAACAGTTTTAGCGGGTATATTTCGGCCAATGGTACGAGTTGGACACAGCTTGGTTCAACCCAGACGATCAGTATGGCGGCGAACTTTTACGTTGGATTGGTAGTAACCAGCGGAAGCACTTCGTCGTTGGCGACTGGAACTTTTGACAACGTTTCTGACACGTTCGCTGTGCAGACGGCTGCCCCTTCGATAACGAGCTTGTCGCCGAATGCGGCCGTGCCAGAAACATCGGTGACTATCAGTGGGGCCAACTTCGGTTCCACACAAGGGAGCAGCACAGTAACATTCAATGGAGCGACAGGCACACCAACAAGCTGGAGTGCGACCAGTATTGTTGTGCCAGTGCCGTTGGCGGCGACTTCCGGGAATGTCGTAATCACAGTCAATGGCACAGCCAGCAACGGAGCACCTTTCACTGTATCGCAGACACCCACAATAAATAGCATATCCCCAACTTCCGGACCTGCCGGAACCGCAGTGACCATCTCGGGCGTTAACTTCGGCTCGACGCAAGGCAACAGCACAGTCACGTTCAACGGAACTGGGGGAACTCCCACAAGCTGGACATCCACGAGTATCGTAGTGCCGGTGCCGGGTGGGGCAACGACCGGGAATGTGGTGGTAACGACCACAAATGGAACTTCGAGCGGAGTGTCATTTACGGTCTTCCAGGTGCCGAGCATTACGAACCTCTCGGCATCTTCAGCAACCATAGGGTCCCTGCTAACCATTACCGGGACGAACTTCGGTTCATCCCAGGCGTCGAGCACAGTGACGCTCAACGGAGTGGGCGTCGTTCCGACAAGCTGGAGTTCAACGAGCATCGCGTTGCTTGTTCCGGTCGGAGCCACGACGGGGAACGTTGTGGTGACAGTGAACGGACTGGCAAGCAACAGCGCCCCCCTGACGATTGTGACGCTCTCGCTGCCTTCGGTTTCACACGTCCTGCCAGCGAACGGAGCAACGGGAGTCCCGGAGAATGGCCGCGTCATCGTCCGATTTGCACAGCCTGTTCAGTCGGCGGCGGTAATACCTGGAACGATCAGCGTGTCTCAAGGCGCGACGAATGTGGGCGGCAGCCTCGTACTGTCCGGTGACGGGCTGTCGATCACCTTCATCCCTTCCCCGAACCTTTCGGCGAGCACGAACTTCAACGTGGCCGTCACAGATCTGGCGGGAAACCAAACAACACCGGAGTTCCAGAGCACGTTCACGACCGGGTCCACGACGGATACGGTCAATCCAACGATCCTGCTAAGTAATCCGCAGAGCAATAGCACAGGCGTGCCGACCAGCGCTCCGATCATCGTGCAATTCAGCAAAGTAATCGATCCGACGACGATCACGCCCCAGAGTTTTAGCGTGACCGACGACGTGACCGGGTTGTCAGTGCCAGGAACAATTCAAGAAGATCCTTCTGGGGTCACGGCGTCATTTATTCCGCAAGCAGCTCTCGGCGTGGGCCGGAAATTTGCCGTTTCACTTTCTTCAACGATTGAGGACTCGTCCGGTAACAGCCTTACCGGGAGTGCGGCCTCTTTCACTTTCACAACTGCCTTCGCAGCCGATTCCACTGCGCCCCAGATGGTGGGCATGAGTCCGGCGAACGGCGTGACGGGCGTTCCATTGAATGCTGTGATTGTGTTGCAGTTCAGCAAACCACTCGACAGCATCAGCGTGGCGAATGGATTGCAGATTGAAACGGGCGGTCAGGCGATTTCAGGCGCCATTGCGCTGTCGAGTAGCAACCAGCAGGTTACTTTCACGCCGCTCGGTGGATTATCACCCAGCACGAACTACACCATCACGACGACCTCGCAAATCACCGATGTTGGCGGTCTTGCGCTTTCAAATCCAGGAAGTTTCTCGCTGTCCACCGGCAGCGCAAACGATAACACGACGCCTTCAGTTGTCAGTGTAAGTCCGACAAACTCTGCGGCGGGAGTGCCAATCAATGGCATTGTGCAACTGCAGTTCAGCAAACCGGTCGATCCATTGACGGTAACTACAGCGACATTCCAACTGTTGACATACGTGACGGGTAGCGCGGTCCTGCAAAACGGGACCGTCTCGGTTTCGGCGAACGGGCTGACAGCTACCTTCGTGCCCGGTGGGACCCTGAGTTCATTCACAACCTACTGGGTGGAGCCGACAAGCGGCATCACTGATCTGGAAGGTCACGCTCTGGCGAACTTCTCAGCGTCGTTCACAACCGGTGCAGCGAATGACAGCTCCTCTCCAACCGTTCAGACAGTGAGCCCGGCGAACAATGAGAACGGGGTTCCTGCAAATGTGCGGGTGGATGTGGAAGTCAGCACGCCCTTGGACCCCGAAACAGTTACTGACGGCGCGGTTGTGGTATCCGCAGGGGGCACGCAGGTTTCTGGTACCGTGAGTCTGAGCAGTAGCGGCACCATCCTGACTTTCGTTCCCAGCAATCTGCTAACCGCGAGCACAACCTACACCATCACAGTCAGCGGCGTGACAGATCAGGCGGGAAACTCGCTCGTATCGTTCACGAGCAGCTTCGCGACAGGAACCTCGGGTACGGCCAATACCACGCAGCCGTCGGTGGTGAGCGCAAGCCCGGCAAGTGGCGCCACGGGAGTATCGGTGACGGCACCGATCGTGCTGACCTTCAACGAACCGATCGATCTAACAACGGTCAACGACACCACTGTACCGATCTCAGTTAGCGGCCTGAGCGGGGCGTTGTCAGGCAGTTACTCCCTCGACACAACTGGGGCCGTGCTCACGTTCACGCCTTTATCGCCATTGCCAGGAAACGCCACAATCCAAGTGCAGGTGAGTTCCGGCGGGGTGTTGGATTTGTCCGGGAACGGAAGCACTTCATATTCCGCCAGATTCTCGACGGGTACGGGAACGGACACTACGGCGCCAACAATCGTCGCTGTGACTCCCACAAACGCGTCTACCGGCATAGGTCTGAACACACCTGTAGTCTTAACTTTCTCGAAGTCGCTGAATCCAACAACGATCAACGCAACTAATTTTGGCTTGCTGTTGAACGGGGTACCGTCCACCGGCATCGGAATCAGCATTTCGGCGGACAACCGCGTCGTGACGCTGAACGCGAACGGGCTTCCAGCATCCAGCACGGTTACGGTGGTGGTGACGAGCGGAGTGACGGACTTGTATGGCAATCCTCTAGCGAACTTCGAGAGCCAGTTCACAACCGGACCAGCTCCCAGCCTGACGGCGCCGATCGTGGTGTCCCAACGACCGGGAAATGGTGCAACCGGAGTTCCTGTAAACGACACTGTAGTTCTTTACCTTAGCCAACCCATGAATGCGACATCCGTGACGGGAGCGCTGAACGTGTCCCAGAACGGCGCACTTGTAAGCGGCACGACACAGGTAACGGATAACGGGCAAGTCGTGCAGTTTACCCCGTCTGCCTCTCTACAGCCGAACGCGCTCGTGCAGGTGTTCCTGGCGCCAACGGCCGAGAGTGCAGCCGGACTCAGCTTGAACAACTACCAGAGTTCGTTCACCACGGCGCCCAATACGAGCGCGACCGTGCCAACACTGGTAAGCAGTAATCCGGCGCCTAGCGCACTGAATGTCCCCACGAATGCTGTGATTGACTTGGGATTCAACGTACCGTTGAACCCGACGACCCTGACGGCCACGGCAGTTCTCTGCTACCAGAACGGGGCCTGGTTCCAGAGCGACATAAGCTTGGTTGATGCGGGAACCGTTATACAGGTTGCGCCCAGATATCCATTACAACCGAATGCATACACCACCTGCCAGGTGAGCACGAGTGTGCAAGGGTTGAATGGCGTCCCAACACAAGGACCAGGATTAGGTTTCACGACAGGCAACGGTCTAGACACGGTAGTCCCAACGATCGTCACCCTGTCGCCACCGAACGGTTTGACGAATGTCGGAGACAATGCGAACGTGCGGTTAGTGTTCAATAAGCCGATCAATCCGCTGACGGTCAATGCCAGCACGATTCAACTTAGCGGAAACGGGATCACGGCCCTACCAGACTCGATCAGCTTCAGTAATAACAATCAGATGGTGTTCCTGGTACCCCACGCCCCGCTTCCGGATAACACTCAGATGGCGCTGACTATCTCGGGGATCACGGATGTTGCCGGGAATCCTGTAGCGCCACAAACGACGCAGTTCACAACAGGGACTGGTCCGGATGTTGTGGCGCCCCTGGTCGTATGGACAAATCCGTTGGAGACCAACCCTTATCAAGCCCCGACGGGTGTGCCCGTGAACGCGATCGTTCAGATTCAGGTCAACGAACCGGTTGACCCAGGTACAGTAAATGGCACCACATTCTCCGTGAATGACTCCGCGACCAATCAGAATGTGAACGGAACCTATTCTATAAGCGCAGATGGCCTCACGGTGACATTTGTTCCGTCTGCGTCTTTGACTGCCAACCATCAATACTCCGTCTATTCTTTGAGTGGGGGCATGACGGACCTTGCCGGAAACGGGCTTAGCAATGCGGTTAGCCCGGTGATGGGCAACTTCAGTTTCACGACCGGCGCGGCGGCAAGCACCAATGCGCCACAGGTAACCGGGGTCAGTCCCGCGAGTGGGGCAACCGGAATCCCGATCAACGCACGGGTTGTGGTTGGTTTCAACGAGCCTGTGGACGCTACCAAATTGAGCGGCCTGACTCTGAGCGGACCCAGCGGCGCTGTGAACGCTTCACAGAGCATCAGCAACGGAAACCAAACCGTAGCTCTGATTCCTGCGGTACCCCTGGCCGCAAGTACGCAGTACACGGTCAACATCGCCGGGGTGCAGGACTTCAGCGGCAACGTGTTGTCTGCGCCTGTTACATCGAGCTTCACAACAGGAAGTTCGGCCGATCTGACGCTACCGAACATTGCCAGTAGCAGTCCGAGCAACTCTGCGACCGGCGCGTCAACCACCGCCGCAGTCCAGGTACAATTCAGCAAACCGATCGACCCACTGACCGTGCTGCCAACAACGTTCTACCTCTACCCGTATTCCACTAACATTCCGGCGGTAGGGACAATCTCCGTCTCGGCGAACGGGCTGACGGCAACCTTCACTCCCAGCGAGCCGCTCGACTCACTCACACTCTACGAAGTTCGGCTCACAGGAGGAATTACCGACATGGAGGGCCAGAGTCTGAATGGCAGCGGTGCTTTTTCGTTCACTACGGGACAAGGCACTACTACTCTGGCACCCGTGATCGATGCCATCACTCCGCCGGGTGCTGCCGTTGGCTCGACCGTGGACATTAACGGATCGTACTTTGGAACTTCGCAAGGCACGAGCACCGTGACCTTCAACGGAGTGCCAGCGGCGGCAACCAGTTGGAGTGATGCCCAGATTGTCGTTCCGGTCCCGAGCGGAGCAACCACAGGACCTGTTGTGGTTACAGTCAACGGTGTCACGAGCAACAGCATGATGTTCACCGTCAAAGTCACGTCCGCCATCACCAGCGTTTCACCACCGTCCGCGACGGTGGGAACGGTGCTGACTATCGCCGGGAGCAACTTCGGAGATTCGCAAGACGCAACAACCGTGACGTTCAGCTCCAGCGTTTATCCCTTCTACCAGGCGGTCACGCCCATCAGTTGGACGGAAACGTCTATGACGGTCGCCGTGCCTGCCACGGCCGCCACCGGAAACGTGTTTGTTCAGGTTGGTGCGAACGCCAGCAATGCTCTGAGTTTCACTGTGATTCCAACCCCGAATGTCAGCAGCCTCTCATCGAACTCCGGTGTCTCAGGTACTGCGGTTGGCGTCTACGGCACGAATTTTGGAAGCTCACAGGGTAGCAGCACAGTCAGCTTCAACGGCGTCGCGGCGACCGTCACAAGCTGGACCAATACTTCGATTGCTGCTGTCGCACCGAGCAATGTAACGACGGGACCGGTCACAGTCGCCGTAAACTCCGTCCCGAGCAACTCGAACGTGGTGTTCACTGTGACCACTCCGGCGATTGGCACCTTGTCGCCCCCTGCCGGCGCCGGAGGGGCCACGATCACGTTGACCGGTTCGGGACTCACGGCTCAGGGCCTAAACACGCAAGTCTTTTTCAACGGTGTTGCCGCGACTGTATCATCCTCGAATAGCGGCAGCCTGACCGCACTGGTGCCGTCTAATGCGAGCAGCGGCCCGGTGACTGTCGAGGTTGGCAGCGTTTCCAGCAACAGCCTACAGTTCACCGTGGAGCAACCACCCGCCATAGCTTCCGTCTCGCCGAACCAAGGACCGTTCGCCAGCGACGGATCGATCGTGTCCGTCACAATCAGCGGAAGTGGCTTCGGCGCAACCCAGAGCAACACTACCGTGAACTTCTACGGCAGCAGCACGGCTCCTACAATCCAAAGCTGGAGCGATACGTCAATCACCCTGTCTGTACCGCTTGACGCCACAACCGGACCGCTGACGGTTCAGGTAGGCGGCCTTACAGCAGCGTCACCATCCTCGTTCTATGTCGACGAGATTGCCCAACTCACCGATTCCCTGGGGAACCAGACGCAATACACTTCCGGCGTGCGAGGCGGCCGCTGGTTCACCTACAGTTCGCAGGGATCGGGCTGCAGTTCGTGCTCGGTACGCGGCAACATCACAAACACATCCGACGCCTATGGCAACGTCCTGACGACTACAGATGATCTGGGCAATACGACTACGTACACCTACGACTCCAGCAATGACATGCTGTCGGCTTCCAAGCCGCTCAACTCCAATACGACAGCCACAACTTCCTACACGTACAACAGCTTCGGCGAAGTGCTGACCATGACCGATCCCCTGGGCAATGTCACCACCAACACCTACGATCCCAGCGGCAACCTGCTCACGGTCACTTCGCCCGCTCCCAACTCCAACACTGCGGCCAGCGTGACCCAGTTCCAGTACGCCCCCAACGGAGAGTTGACCCAGATCACCGATCCCCAGGGCAACCCTACCACGCTCACCTACAACTCTGTCGGCCTGATTTCGACGATTACTGACGCCCAGAACCACACGACCAGCTACCAATACGACCCGCGCGGCAACCGCACGGTCGTCATCGATCCCATCAACGGCTCCTCCCATCCCACCACCTTCACCTACGACATCATGAGCCGCCTGACGGGTATTACATATCCCGACGGCTCCACTGTAGGCTTTACCTATGACATACGGGGCCGCCGCATCACGGCAACCGACCAGAACAACAAGACCACGACCTACGCTTACGACGATGCCGACCGGCTGATTTCCGTCATCGATCCGGCCACCAACGTTACGCAGTATGCCTACGACACCGAGGACAACCTGCTCTCGATCACCGACGCCAACAATCACGTCACCCAGTTCGGCTACAACGCTCGCGGCTGGGTCACGCAGACCACGTTCCCGTCCACGTTGGCCGAAAGCTATACCTACGATCTGGTGGGCAATCTGCAGTCGAAGACCGACCGCAAGAATCAGACGATTCAGTACGTCTACGACGCGCTGTACCGGCTGACCTCGAAGACCTATCCCGATCAGACCAGCGTGGAATATGCCTACGACCTCGCTGGCAAAGTGCAGCAGGTGAGCGATCCGACCGGAACCTACGGATTCTCCTACGACAACATGGGTCGGCTGATCGGGACCTCGACCCAATACTCGTACCTGCCGGGAGTGAATTTCCAGAACGCCTATGCCTACGATGCGGCGTCGAACCGGACTTCGCTGACGGCCCCGGACGGCAGCACGACCAGCTATGGATATGACACGCTGAACCGGCTGAACAACCTGGCCAACTCGTGGGCAGGATCGTTTGGCTTCGGCTACGATGCGTTGAGCCGGAGAACGCAGTTGACGCGGCCCAACGGCATCAACACGAACTACAGCTACGATTCGGTGTCGCACCTGCTGTCGGTGCTGCACCAGGCGGGCAATACCACGTTGGACGGAGCGAGCTACACCTACGATCCGGCAGGCAATCGGACGGCCAAAACGAACTATCTGAACTCGGTAACCTCGAACTATAGTTACGACCCGCTGTACGAACTGACCCAAGTCACGCAGGGCAGCAGTACCATCGAGACCTACAGCTACGACGCGGTCGGGAATAGACTGTCATCATCCGGTGTGCCTACCTACAGCTACAATTCGTCGAATGAACTGACCTCGAATTCGAACGGCAGCTATTCCTATGACGCAAACGGCAATACCCTCTCCGACGCCCAGGGCCGCAGCTTTACCTGGGACTTCGAGAATCGTCTGGCTCAAGTGGTGAATCCCGGTGTCGGCACCACGACCTTCCGCTACGATCCTTTCGGACGCCGCATCCAGAAATCCGGCCCGCTGGGCACCACAAATTACCTCTATGATGGGAACGGCGACAATGTCATCGAAGAGGTGGACAACATCGGTAACGTGCTCGCCCGCTATGCACAGGAGTCGGGACTAGATCTCCCGCTTTCAGAATTCCGGTCAAGTGCGGCGAGCTACTATGAGCAGGATGGAGTGAGTTCGGTCACTTCGCTGAGCAGTCCTACGGGAACACTCGCCAATACGTACACATTCGACTCCTTTGGGAAGCTGACTGCGTCCACGGGCACGCTCACCAATCCGTTCCAGTACACGGCGAGAGAGTTCGATCCCGAGATCGGGATTTACGAGTATCGGTCCCGCTACTATGATCAAAGCCTTGGACGGTTCCTCAGCGAAGATCCAGTAGGATTTTCGGAAGGCCCCAATTTTTATGCCTACGTTCATGGGGATCCGATTGACTTCAACGATCCTTCCGGAAACAGGCGAATTCACGGCAACTGGTGCGGGCCTAACTGGACCGGCGGGCAGACAGAACCCTACATTCCCTCGCATGATGTGCCCGGCTATTACAAAGACCCCAGAGGTTACGTGGACAAAGTGTGCAGACACCACGACATCTGCTATTCCCACTGCAGGGACAAACATCCTTGTTCGCCATGGGGCCGCCGAGTTTGTGAGAGAAAGTGCGATTTGTTTTTGATGGGAAGAACAGTGATCAATCCTCTAGATGTACTCGATCCCTGGGCCTACGTAGTTGGCCTTGGTATAACGCTCGACTTCGTGCCTCCTGCAGGACCAAATGGAGGATCGGAACCGGATAACCCAGTACATTGCCATGCCTGCAAGCAGCTTCGCGATATTCCGTAGACCGTTTTCTTGACGCAGATGCGGATGGTCCTTCACACGATTATCGGGGACTCAAGGATTCCACCCGAGGGAATAGGCGCTGCTACCGGAGGGTTCTATTCAAGGTTACCGGAGTGATATGTGCCAATCTAGAAAGTGTCACATTCGCTCGGCATCCAAATTCTGCCCCGTTTAGGTTAAGCCTATGAGCCACGATAGCGGAACACTTCGAATTCTACGGTTGTTCATTCTCCTCGCAAGCTGTGCTACGTTCTGCTTCGCATCGCAGCCTCAAATGCCTCATCCCATGGCGGCTCTCGACCTATCCGAACTTCTGCCTTCAGTCCAAGGAGACCCCACCTGGTTGACTCTGGCGTTTCTGTCGGAGACCTCTATCGGTGTGGGTGTATGCCAAGCGGATCGTGGCCCAAAATGTTCTCTATCTGTTGTGCGGTGGGAAAACGGATCTCTTCTGCGGCTCGCCCACACTTCGGAATTCAACCCGGGCGCTTCCATTCGCGCGGCGGGTGACGGGAAGATCCTCGTGTTGCAGCCCGGCCTCCCGACTGTCCTTTACTCCGCAGACTTATCAACTCGACATGAACTGTCAAAGCAGATATCACTCGTTTCCGCGTCGGGGAAAACGGTGGCTGAGATCACACCTGGCTCCTGGAAAATCTATCGGGTTACCGACAGACTAGAGCCTGTTCGAGAAGGTACCGGGAACCTGCAATCCATCTCAGACAGTTTCGTGGCGATCCGATCTGGCAATGTTATGAGGGTCGAGACGCTCGAAGGAAAGCAGCTAGGTTCCTTTTCGCTGCCATCCTCTGGGAGTGAAAACATATCGGCTGGCTTGTTGGGAGACGGCACGCTTTACCTAGACGATTGCAGAATGGTACGAGTCGTTAACTTCGATGGGAAACCGCAATCGAGTATGCATCTGGAAAAGGGATGCAGTAGGGACGATACAAGATCATCAACCGACGGAAAGCGTATACTTTTCGATTTCGCCAGTCACAAGGTTAACGGACGAAAACACGTGCTCGAAAGCATTCGCACTGTCACCACTTTAGGCATGGCAGGAGCGGAAGATGTCAATTCCGAAGACGTCCGGGTGTTTGACACGGTAAGTGGAGGAGCGTGCTTTAACTGGTACCGTCATTTTCCACCGACATATAGTCGGCTGAGATCGGCGGCCATTTCACCATCGGGCGAATTCATCGCGATCGCCGCGGACAAGAGATTTTCGGTTTACGGCGTCTGCACAGGAAGCGGGACCTCAGCGATAACGCCTGAGAAGTGATCACGCAAGTTGGCCCTGATCAGAACTAGGACGATCAACCACACTCATCCGGTCGCAGCAGAGGCACTTGGGGATGACTGGGCTCCGTCTTTCGGGAGGGACAAAACGCTGTTTTCCTCTCGCCGATCCGGTTCCTGATTCGGGGTGTTCTGGCCCGCCGATCTGCGTCCTGATCCGGGTCCGTTTAGCTGCCCGATGCGATGCCGATTCGGAGGCTGATTCCTGATCCGATCCGCCGTAATGTTGGCCCGTCAGGGGGTGTTCCGGGGGGTGGCGGGGGTCAGTTTCGTGGGTTGCTGTGCGGTATCGGGCAAGTTCAAAAGCGCGCTGCCTTCGGCATCGGCTGGAGTAGTGACACGTCACTACTCGAAGATGCTTCGTGCAAAGAAACGGGCGCACAAAATTTGCGCACAATCTTGATGCGTGCAAGAACGCGCGCGTATTCCACAGCCTGAACCCGGCTGAGGTAATGTTCGTGGTGTCCCAAACGTCACTTCTTCGCGCCTGCCGGGCTGACTACAATCAGCACTGATGCTGCCCACCTCTGAAGAACGAATCCCGGCTCTCGCGAATGGCGAGGAGATTTTTTCTTGGGCTGCCGGTGTTGCTCTTGCTGCGCTCGACACGCATCAGGGCGCACGCGAGGCTCAGGGTAAAAAACCGCATCAGGGGATTTTTTCTAAAAATCGTGCACTTCGCGTCGGCGAAATCTGGGCTAAGTACTCGGGAACGCATCAGGTTAGAAACTGCTCGTGGTCAGAAACTGTGTCAGGGACAGCATTAGACGCAAACGGCAATACATTGACGGATGCATCTGGCCGAATCCTATTCCTGGGACTTCGAGAACCGGCTGATCCAGGCCGTGAATCCGGGTGTGGGTACCACGACCTTCCGCTACGATCCGTGGGGCAGAAGAGTTCAGAAGTCCGGTCCGTCGGGCTTAATCAACTACCTCTATGAGGGCGACGGCGACAACGTCATCGAGGAAGTGGACAACAGCGGCAATATCCTCGCGCGCTACACACAAGGGTTGGAGACTGATGAGTTGCTGTCTGAGTTGCGCTCTGGAACGGCCAGCTACTATGAACTGGACGCGCTGAGTTCCGTCACTTCTCTCAGTACCGCTGCAGGCGCCCTTGCGAACACGTACACGTTCGATTCCTTTGGCAACCTGACAGCCTCAACGGGAACTGTCATCAATCCCTTCCAGTACACAGGCAGGGATAAAGACTCGGAAACTGGGCTCTATTACTACCGTGCCCGTTATTTTGATCCGAAAGTAGGAAGGTTCATGGGCGAAGATCCTCTTGGGGTACGGGATCACCTGAACATGTACACCTATGTGGGAAACAGTCCGATCAACTTCGACGACCCGCTCGGTTTGTATAAAACGAGGGGCTTCGACCCTGATCAGCAAGCATTATTAGACGCCGCCATCGCTGAAGCACTGGCCAAACTGCGACACCAAGGGAGTTGCGCTGATGGCGGCTCCAACTGCGCGGGAGCGGACGGTCCGGCGATCGCTAATGCGATCGAAGGAATGACGTTCGTTTACAAGCCTAATCTCAAGGAGTGCGGAGAGACCGGACCGCTTACGTTTGCACGTATACGGCACGAGGTTGCGTTGGGGCCGAGTGCGTTCCACCCTGGAGAGTGTTGTTCTCTGGCTTCCACGGTTGTCCACGAAGCCGTCCACTCTTTGACCCATTTTGAGAAGAAGGCCTCTGGCGTTGAGGAGAAATGCTTTGGGAAATGTGGTCAGCAGTGAACGGGAGGTCAGCGTGAGATTCCCACGGCTAGTAGCCCTTAACTTAGTCCTTTTAGCACTCAGCTCTCCCATGCTGGCGCAGTGTCCGATAGGCACCGTGAAGGTCTGGGGGCGGGTTGACAATCTCCAAGCAGACTCAGCATCGTCGGAGGTGTTGGTGACGCTTGAGATGCCCAAAGGGGGGAGGTCTAAGACCACATCCGTTTCGAACGGTGAGTTCTCCGTGGAGATACAGTTCGGAACCCAAAGTTCCCCATACTTCCCGCTGTGGGGGCATCGCTGTAACAATGTGCCGAAGTCTGTTGAGCTTAAGGCGATGGTCGGCAATCGAATCCTCGGCCAAGTCAGGCTCAGCTTCAAGGACGACTTTGAACCCGAGAGTTCCAACATATATCGGCTGAAGCACGAGCTTGCGATCAAGGCCTCGAAAGAAGGGGGTTAGACCGAAGGGGGGCTGGCCCACCTGTGCGGCGCCACGACTGAGGCTGCCCCGCCTGTCGCGGTGTTCGACAGGTGGGCACCACGGACCCGTGTCTCTACGACGCGCTGTACCGGCTGACCTCGAAGACATATCCCGATCAGACCAGCGTGGAGTATGCCTACGACTTGGCAGGCAAGGTGCAGCAGGTGAGTGATCCGACCGGTACCTACAACTACAACACGTCGAACGAGCTGACCTCGAACTCGAACGGCAGCTATTCCTATGATGCAAACGGCAATACCCTCGGAGATGGCAGCAAAACCTACACTTGGGATTTTGAAAACCGCCTCACGAGCGTAACTGTTCCCGGCACTGGAACCACAACCTTCCGCTACGATCCATTCGGCAGGCGCATTCAAAAATCCGGCCCGCTCGGAACTACGAACTATCTGTATGACGAGGTTTCTAACAGACTACAGAAGCACGACGGGTTTAACGTCATTGAGGAGGTGGACAACAGCGGAAACGTGCTTGCCCGATACACGCAAGGGCAAGTGATGGACCAGACGTTCGCTGAACTCCGCTCTGGCGTGACGAGTTATTTCGAGCAGGATGGAATCGGCTCTGTCACCTCGCTGAGCAACCCCACCGCAGCTCTCGCAAACACCTATACCTACGATTCCTTCGGAAACCTGACGACATCCAGCGGCTCACTCACCAATCCGTTCCGGTACACGACGCGCGAGTTCGATCCTGAAACCGGGATATACCACTACCGCGCCCGTTACTACGACCAGACCATCGGCAGGTTCCTGAGCGAAGACCCGATGGGTTTCGATGCCGGGATCAATTTCTACGGGTACGTAAAGAACCGGCCATTGAACATGACTGATCCGCTGGGCTTGTCAACGATCGTGTATGACCCGAGTGGATGGATTTACGTGTATGACAACGCTGTGAATCTGCTCGGAGTGTGCGAGGCTCACAACAACACGACGAGGACGAGCATCGGTTCGTGGCCTGCTGGTTCCTATCCCTACCTCTACCACAATAACCATCCGCCCGACCCGGATGGACCTTACGGATCGTATGGGATCTACATCTTTGACCGTGTTGGGTGCTCAGGATGCGGAGTGCATTCTGGCCGTGCCAATAAGGGCGGATCTAGTGCGAAAACGTTGGGTTGTATCAGAACCAATGACGCCTGCATGGAATGGCTTACCTTGGTCAACGCAGCGGACCCGATCACACACATCGTCGTTTGGTAGGAGAGGAAAATGAACATGCGCACTTTGCTCGTGGTGGCCGTGTTGCTGGCATCCAGAGCGGCCTTGTCGCAAACGTGTTCCCTTCCACCTGGCCTCTACTCTGAGAGAACACGACTTGAGGAGAGGTATGCCAAAGAAGTTAGCAACGACTACGCTCAGCACAAAACCGTCGCCGACGATCTCCTGCAACAGAGAAGGGCCGTCGATCAGAAATATCTGAAGTACATGAGTCGAGTTGCGAACGGCGATTCTGACACCATTGGCGTTTGTTGTCCGCCCTCGCAGCAAGACCCAGTAGCACTTCGAGTGTGCGCCCTGAGTTCTTACATCAAAGGCGGGCGAAAAGACGTGGCATCGTTCTTGGCATCTATCCCCGCCGACAAAGCATCTGCACATAGTCTTTGGCTGATGGACGAGATGGCCCATTCCCAAGGGTCAGGGGCAGACGAAAGCAAAATACCGTTCCAGCCATCGGGACCAGTTTCGACCTACATCAGCGAGTTATATAAGCTGGTCCTTGCCGGAGATCAGAACGCCATTCGGAAGTACTTCGGCTTGTTCGTGCTCGCGGACGGCGATGCAGCCGAGCAGATGGAAGACAATGTTGAAAAGTTCCTTCTTCGCAAACCTGTACTGGTTGCAAAGAACTGGAACATCCTTCGCGAGTACCCCAAGGCGCTTGCAACCGTCGACGACATGATGCCGGAGGCTGAAAAGCGTCAGGCAGTGTCCAGCATTCTTACGGAATGCTCTGCTAAGAACTTGAACTGCGATGGGCTGTCGTCGTCCCTCAAGTGACCGGCGATGGTCACGTGGCGCTGCTGAAATCTGATGCCGATTGCTGGCGTTTCTCGGCTCGCCAGGGCGTGAGTTCGGAGTGGATGAAGGTTGAGGTCACGGTTTTTTCTTTAGCTGCTGATCCGTTGCTGAGGGGGTAAAAGGGGCCCCGTGCCGATCTGAGGCGCGGCCCTTGTTCGTTTGCCGCTAGCAATCCGATCCTGATTCCGGGGTGTTGTGGTCCGCCGATCCGTGCCCTAGTCCCAGCCCGATTAGCTGCCCGATTCGCTCCCGTTTGGAGGCTGGAAACGGCTCAGATGAGGCCGGGGAAATCCTTCCGAACCTGGGAGCGGGCGTACTCGCGAGCGGAGTGCTCGTCCGGGAACTCCTTGAGCACGTCGAAGTCGCCCTCCTGGGGGCCGCCCGGTTTGTTCACTCGTGGGGGCTGGCCCACCTGTGCGGCGCCACGACTGAGGCTGCCCCGCCTGTCGCGGTGTTCGACAGGTGGGCACCACGGACCCGTGTCTCTACGACGCGCTCTACCGGCTGACCTCGAAGACCTATCCCGACCAGACCAGCGTGGAGTATGCCTACGACCTGGCGGGCAAGGTGCAGCTGGTGAGCGATCCGACCGGAACCTATGGATTCTCCTACGACAACATGGGACGCCTGATCGGGACCTCGACCCAATACTCGTACTTGTCGGGGGTGAACTTCCAGGACTAGTGGAAGATGCTTCCTGCAGAGAAACGGCCGCAGAACATTTGCGCATGATCTTCATGCGTGCAAGAACGCGCGAACCATTCCGACTGCTCAAAACGGGCTTGGGTAAATGTTTGTCGTGTCCGATATGTCACTTCTTTGCGCCCGCCTCGCTGATTACAATCGGCAGTGATGTTCCCCGCGGCTAAAGAAGAAATGTCTGCCGTTTCCTTCGTTCTGCCGGGGGTGCGAAATGGCGAGGAGGTTTTTTGTTAGCGGCTGGTGTTGCTGCTGCTGGGCTCGACACGCACCAGGGCGCAGGCGAGGCTCAGGGCAAAAAACCGCATCAGGGGATTTTTTCTAAAAATCGCGGACTTCGCGTCGGCGAAATGTGGCTTAAGTGGTCGGGAACGCATCAAGATAGAAGCGGCTCGTGGTGGCAAACCGTGTCAGGGTCAGCATTAGACGCAAACGGCAATACCCTCTCCGACGCAAGCGGCAAGACGTACACCTGGGACTTCGAGAACCGCCTGACACAAGCGGTTGTGTCCGGCACGAATGGCGGCACGACGACCTTCAAGTACGACCCCTTCGGCAGAAGAATCCAGAAATCCGGCCCGCTCGGAACAACGAACTACCTCTACGACGGGAATGATCTCATCGAAGAGACCGACAACTCAGGGAGCGTCCTTGCCAAATACACCGGAGAGAATGAAATCGACGAGCCTCTAGCTGAATTTAGATCCGGAACTCCTAGCTACTACGAGCAGGATGGGCAGGGCTCGATCAGTTCTCTTAGCAATGCTGGCGGTGCGCTAGCCAATACATACACGTACGACAGCTACGGTAAGCTGACCGCATCCACCGGAACGCTCACCAATCCGTTCCAGTACACGGCCAGAGAGTTCGATTCGGAGACGCAACTCTACTTCAACCGTGCACGATATCGTGATCCGGCCACTGGCCGCTGGCTTAGCGAGGACCCAATTGGGTTTTTAGGGGGCCACGACTTCTACAGCTATGTAGTAAACAATCCTCTGAAATATCGCGACCCGATGGGTTGGCAGAGCCAAATGCCCAGCTGCTACCCAGATTGTGTGCACACGCAGGAAGAGATCCAGAACATGGAGCGTGAACACGAGGCCACAATGGAGAGAATTTTTCCACCTTCGCCTCCTGTTCCGCCGCCAGCGCCAAACACAGATTGCAAATGCAAGAACAAGAAGTTCGAGGTGAGGGAGCTAACAATCACGGAGCAGCTCGAATCCCTGGCCTTTATGACTCAAATCGTAGAAGCTGCCGGGGATGTAGGTATAGGCGTAGGTTCGGGTGTTGGCGGTGTAGCTGGTACGGTCTACGTTTGCGCGCAAACGGCCCTATTGGGATGTGTTCTAGCTGTTGAGGCCGCTCCTGCGTTCATCATTGGCGGATACGAATTAACAAAGGGAGGTCTCAACGAACTGGATGAGATCTTCGTCAAGGATGAGGATTGCCAATGAGCACAGAGAAGACCCGCTGGTTTGGTTTTGGAGTGCCTGCACTGGTGCTCGTCGGCGTAGGTATCGCAGTCGGCGTCCACACAGCCTTGGGCCGCAGTTGGAGTGAGCTTAGTCTTCCAGTGGGAGCCTACGTCGCGATCCAATTGGCGGTATATGTTTGCATGTTTTGGGCGCGCAATCGCGGCAGAACTCGACAGGACTATGGGCCAGCGATAGCTCTGGTTGGACTTTACGGTTGGGGCACCGGGCTGCTGGTGATTTACTATGGGACAAAATGGGGACTTCTAGCCGATAACGGCAACGATCTCGTACCCTTTAGCGTGTTCATGATAGTTGTGGTCGCTATTACCTTCGGGCTTTTTTCACTGTTTAAGGGACGCCTGAAATCACACGAGTAAAGGCTCGGCATCTCCCAACAGATGCGTGCGGATTTGCAGCCCGAATCCGCGTCCGAATCCTGAGCTGGCGGTGTGGCGATCCTGCCACGGTGAGGGAGGGGTTCTTGCCCTCCCGGAGTGCTGTGGAGGGGTTGAGGGTTTTTAGCCGTGCTTCGCACGGGGTGGTAGGGGGTGACACGTCACTAGTGGAAGGTGCTTCCTGCAGAGGAATCTGTCCGGTGGTTGTCCGGCCATCCTCCCACGCGCGGACCAAAATAACTTTAAGGTCTGAACTCACTTCGCGCCAATGAACTTCCGGAGATCTGAGCTTTCTCGGGATGCCTTGTGCTCGATTAAGCCGAAGCCTTTAGAACTGGCTGACTTCTGCAGAGCACGCAATTCCATTTGGGCCTGGGAAATGTGCTTTGTTTTGTTCGCAAGTTCTGCTAGCGCAAGATTGTCCGCAAACTCGACACCGACGAATCCACAACGGTGTGCGTCACCCGCTACTCCCTGAAATAGTGGACGTGACGCGGCCGGATGATCAGACGCCATTAGAACTCGGCCGGAGGCCAACTCGAACTGTAAACGAAGAATGCGGTTCTGGCTCTTGTTTCCAAGCGGTTGAGCTGCTTCCATTTGTTTTTGAGCTTCGCTTGATTTGGCCTGAGCAAGTAACGCGTCGATGAGCACAATTCTGGCAGTGAGTTCATCGTCAGCTTGTTGCTCCTTTTGGAATTGTTCTATGCACGCACGCGCCGATGCTTCGGCATCCGGGGCGTGACCTTCCTCGATGGCGAGTTTCGCTAAAGAGACACGGCTCTCAGCAGCATTTTGCTTCTCCCCGGCTTGACTCCGAAGCGCGAGAGCTTCTTCATACCGCTTCCTGGCCAAAGTAAGATCCCCACGATCCAAGGCTACATCCCCCATCCCGCTGAGCACATACGCGGTTGCATCCTTGTCTTCAATCTTGCGTGCAATCACTTCGGCCTTCCGATACTCCGCTTCCGCCTTGCCGAGTTCGCCATTTTGCCTCCAGATGTCTCCCAAACTGTCCAAATTAAGGACCACGCCCTCCTTGTCATCGACAGCCTGATATTCGGGAATGGACTCCTCCAACAGTTTCTTCGCTTCCATCAGATCGCCTTGAGAAAGACGAGCGTCAGCAAAATTGCTGAGCGCGGTGGCGACGCCATCCCGGTTGCCAACCTGCTTAAATTCCATCACTGCCTGTTGGAGCATTTGCGCTGATTCTGCGATATCGCCCCGTAGATAGTAGAGGGCCGCCAGGTCGGTGCGCATCATGGCTTCGCCGTTGGGATCTTTGGCGGCGTTACCCGCTTCAAGGGCATTCTTGCACACATCAATTGCCTCTGCGGATGCTCCTATAGCAGGCTGTTGCTGACACAGAATGCCGTAAGTGCGACTGACAATGACAAGTGATCCTTGTGCACTCGCTTTTTCGATCGCTAATTTAGCTGCGGCTTGCGCTTTGGTGAAGTCTCTATTGATCCATGCAGAGGCCTCTGTCATATCAATTCGCGCGTCGTCGCCAAGAGGCGGTGGAAGCTGCCGCAGGACCGATAACGTCTGCAGTGAATCCGCGGCACTGAGATGCATTTGCGCGGAGGCGAACAAGAGACCATAGTCCAGATTGTCAGGGAAAAGGCGGAACAGGGAGCGATACGTCTCAAGGGCTTTGGGCCATTGTTCGACGGTCCTCTGATATTGTCCTTCGACCAGCAGCCGCTGTTCTTGCGAAAGCTGATTCGAGAGATCTAGCGCCCGTCGAGCTTCCACGCGAGCTTTGGCGTCATAACCGGTGTGCCACCACACGTCCGATAGAGCTGCATGGGCGAGAGGGAAAGCGGGGTCCGCCGCGATTGCTTTGGCGAGTAAATCGCGAGCCGCAAAGTAGTCGAATGCCCACAATCTTGCTCGTCCCTCGGCGTAGAGGCGGGCTGCCTCTTCGTTGGACGGAAGAGCTGCCCTTGTGGCAATTTCGATACCTTCGGACGGTGCAGCCACGCGGAGACTTCGCCTCAGTTTCCCGCCCAAATCCGAGACCAGGTTAAAGAGGTCGTTCTCGTCACCCGAGACGGAATCCTCAGCGATCGTTTCTCCACTGGCGGTGTCTTGAAGGCGGACATCAAGCCGAATTCTACGTTTGGGATCAGCCGGAATCATCGTGTAGGATCCCACGACGACGACATCCGCGCCTGGAGTGGTTCGCAGACGCTGCAAGGTAGATTTGCCAAGCGAATCTTCGTCGCTGAGTGGCAATTCGCTCTTGGCGTGCGCCACATCCTCCCCGGAAACCATTCGTAGCTGTCCACCCGCGGCCAGTTCTGTATTCAACATTTCGCAGACAGCGGCGGAGAGCCAACTGTCCTCTGGTCGGCCCGGCAAATTGCGGAAGCCGAGCACTGCAACCGAACGCCGCACGTGTATTCGAGGAATTAAGGTCCCGGCCTGGGCTGTGGAACGCGAAGCCGCATGCCTCGCGTGGAGAACATAAAAGGCAATGCCAACCAACAACAATACGAGAGTGGCGATGATGAACCCATGCTTTTTCGCGTACAGACTAAGGTGGAATACAGGGCCAGTCGGCGCCGCAGCAGTTGGACCGGTGGAATTACCGACCTTTGCTGTCTCGACCTTAACGGGTGCAATGAACCGGTAGCCGCGCCGAGGAATGGTTTCGATAAACCTAGGATTACTCGCATCATCCCCAAGAGCTTCTCGGACCTTTAGTACCGCCACTCCCAAGCTCTTGTCGAATTCAACGAAGGTATTTTGTGGCCAAAGTCGATTCCGAATCTCTTCCCGCGAAACAATCTGTCCGGCGCGTTCCACCAGTAGCAGCAATAGTTGGAAAGGCTGTTCTTGCACACGCACGCGTACCGAATCGCGCGTCAGTGTGCCATCGCCCGGGTCAAGCACATAAAGTCCGAAACTGTAGCTTGCTTCCGGGGCGGGAGAATTG
>Ga0210395_10000056_pt1 | contig 104927 bp, 104 predicted proteins | sample IncBWH4OmetaG_FD_150861 | JGI IMG/M metagenome (GOLD analysis project Ga0210395, IMG submission 150861) | Forest soil microbial communities from Barre Woods Harvard Forest LTER site, Petersham, Massachusetts, United States - Inc-BW-H-4-O ...
TGCAGGCGATCGTCATCGCGGCGTGGCTGAAGCCGCCGAACTGCGTGATCAGGAAGCCGGCATAGAGCGGCCCGAGAAACGCGATGAAGCGCGGCGCGTTGAAGGTAAAGGCTAAGCCCGTGGCGCGCGAGCGAGTCGGGAACAGCTCCGGCAGCCAGACCGGCATCCAGGAATATTGCCCCAGCGTGAAGAACGCATTCACCGCTGCCGCGACGAGCAAGAGCGTCAGATCCTGCGTCCACAAGAACAGCACCGGCGTCATGACGAAGGCGAGCGCGAAGAAGATCATGACGACGGGCTTCCTGCCGAAACGATCGGCGAGGAAGCCTAAGCTCGCATAGCCGAGGATGGCGCCGAAATTATACGCCATGCCGGCATAGCTCGCCCATTGCGCGGCGGGCTGGCCGGCCTTCGCCGCGACGGAAGCGATATAGGGCGGCACCCAGGACGAGATGCCCCACCAGGCGAGTGTCGTGGTGAGCGACATCAGAAACACGATGATGGTGTGGCGGCGCGTGGTCGGATCGACGAACAGATCGGCCACAGTGAAGCGCGTCAGCGCCTGCTCATGCGCGTTGAGCGTGGCGCCGGAATCCTTGCGCGCCTGTGCGTCTTTGCGCTGCGCATCGACCGATTGCCAGGCATGCGATTCGTCGATCGAGGTCCTGATCCAGACCGTGAGCAGCGCCGGCAGGATGCCGATGACGAACATATAGCGCCAGGCGTCCGGGCCGAAGCCGGAGACGAACAGCCAGATCAGCGAGGCGAGGAAGAAGCCGATGCCGAGCCCGCATTGCATCAGGCCGGCGCCTTTGCCGCGCGCATTCTGCGGCCACAGTTCGGCGAGCATCGATGTGCCGGTCGCCCATTCCGAGCCGATGGCGATGCCGACCAGAAACCGCAAGATCGCGAACGATATCCAGTTGAACGAGAAGGCGGTGAGCCCGGTCATGATCGAATAGGCGAGGATGGCGTAGATCATGGTGCGGCGGCGGCCGAAATAATCGGCAAAGATGCCGCCGCAAATGCCGCCGATGCCCCAGCCGAGCAGCGTGATCGAGATCACCGTGCCGGCAAAGGTCGGGATCTGGGAATATTGCGACGGCTCGAGCAGCGAATGCATCGCCGGGCCGACGGTGAGAATGAGGGCGTAGGTCTCATAGCCGTCGAACAGCCAGCCGAGATTGGCGGCCAGCAGCGTGCGCCATTGGCTGCCGGTGAGCGACTTGTACCAAGGCGCTTCGGCGCCCGGCGCGCTCGTGGAAACATCCGTCATCTGGGCCATTTCGATCTCCCCCCGTCCCTAACTATTTTTTGCGCATGATCTTTTCGGAAAACCGGTTTGCCACTTTTCCGGATCATGCTCCAGCGCGCGCAGTTTGATCCTGCTGCGGCGGCTTTTGCTGCACCGCGGTCGCCTCACCTCGCAGCAAAGTCTAGCGGAAACAATCTGTCAGGTCACGAAGCGGCCGGTGCGGCAAAAGCCGCTTCGAGCCGCGCGGCGAACTGCTTTTCCATGTCCTTGGCCTTGGAGCGCAGCACCGGCTGGCCGAGGCTGCCGAGCTTGCCGGTGAGCGCGGCCTCGACCTCGTAGTCGATCTTGGTGCCGTCAGCGGTATCCGAGAGCCGGGTGACTGAACTGGCGGTGAGGCGGCCGACAATGCCGAGCGGCGTGCCTTCGACCTTGGCCTCGATCAGATTGGGCTCCTCGGCGCGCGTGACCTCAACCGCGACCTTGAAGCTGAATTTCATATAGGCGACCTTGGTCTCGAACACCGCCGCGTAATGATCGGGCGAGGTCTCCTGCAGATCGCGCACGCCCTCGACGCAGGACGCCAGCATCCGCGCGTCGCGCATCGCCTTGTAGACCTCGGCGCGCGGCACTTTCACCGTCACTTCACCGGTAAACTTCATTCAGTCTCCATTTACTCTTACGCGCGCAGCGCCGTGAGCATGTCCTTGATGTATTCGTCGGCGCTGGCGATCACCAGCATCATGGCGTGCGGGCGCAGCTGCGCCAGCATCTTCGACATGGTGTCGTCGCTCGACGTCGCGCTGCCGAGGATCAGCGCCGTGGTCATCACGTGCTTGACGCTGCAGGCCTCGCTGATGATCGCCGCCGCCGCGGCGTTCTCTCCCGCGGTCGCCACCATGACGACGAGATCGGCGCTGTTGACCTCGTCGACCAGATCCTTGGTGCGGCCGGCAAGATCGTTGAGCCAGCCATTCATGGAAAACGGCTTGTCCTGCCGCGGCGCGCCGGAAAAGGCGGTCGCGGTGAGAAAGGTCGCGCCCTGCCATGGCGCCTGCGCCAGTTCCTTGACCGCGCGCTCGGCCGGCGGATCGAGCGCGATCACCTTGACGGCGCGCGGCCTGGAATTGGGCGCCGCGATGCGGAATTTGGCCTGCGCGGCCGAGGCCATCCGGGCCGATTCAGTTTCCATGCTCAGCAACTCCTAGCAGTCGAAATAGCGGCCGAAATACCCATACGCCGGGCGCATTATGGGGGCCGCCAAAACCATTCCATTCTCCGGCCCGTCCTGTATAAAACGGCCCTCCCTCCCACGGCAAACCCACAAAAGAGACTGCCTATTATGTCCGCGAAACGTATCGATCTTTGCAGCACCGGCGATGTCGCCCCCGGCTCCGCGCTCAAGGTCGAGATCGACGACCTGGTGCTTGCGGTCTTCAATGTCGACGGCGAGTTCTTCGTCACCGACGACACCTGCACCCATGGGCCGGGCTCGCTGTCGGAAGGCTATATCGAAGACGACATCGTCGAATGCAACTTCCACAACGGCCAGTTCAATATCCGCACCGGCGAAGTGGTGTTGCCGCCCTGCATGGTGCCGATCAAGACCTATCCGGTCGCGGTCGTGGATGGAAAAGTCACCATCGAAGTGTGAGTTTCAGGCGCATGGGCGACAGCCCAACCGCGTGTTGCACGCCGACCAATTGCCAGTTGACGAAAGCCGCGGCTGCGGCTTGGTAAGCACCAACAAACTTTTGCGGAGGACCGCCCGATGACGACGAGAACCAAGCCGCCATTCCGTGCCGACGTGGTCGGCAGCCTGCTGCGCACCGCACCCTTGAAAGAGGCGCGCGCCAAGCGGGAGAAAGGCGAGATCACCGCGACGCAGCTCAAAGAGGTCGAAGACCGAGAGATCGAGAAGATCATCAAGAAGCAGGAAGAGGTCGGCTTGAAGGTCACGACCGACGGCGAATTTCGCCGCTCGTGGTGGCATTTCGATTTTTACGGCGCGCTCGACGGCGTCGAAATCCAGGAGATCGATCACGGCATCCAGTTCCAGGGCGTGCAGACGCGCCATCTCACGCCGCGCATTACCGGCAAGCTCGGCTTCTCCAACCATCCGATGCTCGAGCACTTCAAGTTTCTCAAGGCGCACACGCATGTGACGCCGAAAATGTGCATCCCGAGCCCGGCGACGATGCATTTCCGGCTCGAGCCGAACGCGATCATGACCAAGATCTACGCCGATCGCGACGCCATCTTCGACGATCTGGCGATGGCCTATAAGCAGGCGATCAAGGGCTTTTACGATGCCGGCTGCCGCTATCTGCAATTCGACGACACCGCCTGGGCCTATCTGTGCTCGCAGGCCGAGTTGAAAAAAGCGCGCGACCGCGGGCTCAACGCCGACCGGCTGCAGCAGGATTATGCCCGCGTCATCAACATGGCGCTCGACGGCAAGCCTTCCGACATGGTGATCACCACGCATGTCTGCCGCGGCAATTTCCGCTCGACCTGGATTTCGGAGGGCGGCTATGAGCCGGTCGCCGAGATCATGCTCGGCAAGCTGAACTACGACGGCTATTTCCTCGAATACGACAGTGCGCGCGCCGGTGGTTTCGAGCCGCTGCGCTTTTTGCCGAAAGGCAACAAGATCGTGGTGCTCGGGCTGATCACCACAAAGTCCGGCTCGCTGGAAAAGAAAGACGACGTCAAGCGCCGCATCGAGGAGGCGACCAAATTCGCCAGCCTCGATCAGCTCGCGCTGTCGCCGCAATGCGGCTTTGCATCGACCGAAGAAGGCAACGTGCTGGCCGAGGACGAGCAATGGGCGAAGCTGCGCATGGTTGTCGAGCTTGCGAACAAAGTCTGGGGCTAAATGGTTTGCCCGCTCGTCCCCGCGAAGGCGGGGACCCAGCGTTTTCGTGAAAGAACTGGATTCCCGCTTTCGCGGGAATGAGCGGAAATCAGACGCGCCCTAACGCATCAAAAATCGGTCGAGACGTCGTCGATCGGCTGCTGCGATTCCATCTTGATCAGCTTGATCTTGCCTTGCGCCGCAGCGAGCGCCTTCGGCAGATCGACGCTGTGGATCGACTGGTCGCCATAAGTCCGGAAATACCAGCGCAGATTCTTCAGGTCGGAGGCGCTGGTCCAGGTGGTGTATTCGGCGTGCATTTGGCCGCCCTCCGTGTCGCGGACCGCGCCGTAGGGAATGTCGAAATTGTTGAGGATATGGAAGGCCTGCAACACGGCCTCTTCCGCCGTATCGGATTGCACCGCCGACTGTGAAAAGGCGACCGCCCGCACGAAGCGCGACGGCGGCGTGAAATCGCCCGGCAAGCCGCGCAGGCCCGAACCCTGGCCGAACTGCGCCAGCGTGACGCCGCCGAGACCGAGCGGCGGAACATTGGTGGCGCTGAGATTCACGTAGTTGCGCAGATTGGTCATGTGCCATTCGAAGTTCGGCGAATTGGTCACGACGCCGAGCGGGTTGTTGAAGAGCTTGAGCGTCTTGTCCAACGGCTCGATCACGACTGACTTGCCGCTGCGATCGTGCACCACAAAATGGACCGGCGGCACCTGTTTGATCGCATCGAGAACGACCGGCACCAGCACGACCTTGTTGAAATTGGCCTTCACCTCATCGACATTGGCGAAATTGCCCAACAGCCAGTTGGCGTATTCGTGAGGCGCCATGGCGCGCGAGGCATTGTCCTTGGTCGCGTCGGGGTAGCTCGCATAGTCCGGAAAATAGAACAGGCCGACATAAAGGCCTTGATCGTTGATGCCGTCGACGATCGCGGTGAGCCCTTCGGCGTTGGCGCCGAGGAATCCGTGTTTGGTCGTGTAGCTGATGCCCTTGCCGCCGTCCGGCAGGGTGCCGGTAAGAGCGGTCCCGGCCGGCACAACCAGCACGTCGGAGTGCAAGTCGACGCCGAACTCCAATGTGCGCGCCGCGATGACGCCACCGTCCTTGGCGACGAGACGGATTCCGGTGCAGGCCTGCGCCGCCGGCGCGAGACTCAAGGCCGCGACCAGGCTTCCAACAAGCAAAGAACGAGACATGGAACCGAACATGGCAGCCTCCTGTCCAGCTAGACCGTGACAGCAGGCTAGGCGCGGCATCAGCGCCGATCAAAGTTCGACTTGTTTCATTGTGAGTGAACAGCTGTGCGAGAGCCGCTCATCAGTCTCAAATTGAATCGTCTCCGAACAAATAGCCGGCCCCCGGCAAGGCCCGGCACATAAAACACTTATCTGATAGACGTATTTTTACTAAACACCCTGACTAGGCGGCGCTGCGCACCAGCGCCTTGGCGCTGACGCGCTTGTGCATATGCACCATCAGCGCCATGGCGAAGATCGGCGTGGCGAGGTTCACGATCGGGATCGAGACGAAGGCGGTGATGAAGAGGCCGCCGACATAGACCAGCGCCGCATTGCGCTTGCGCAACAGCTTTGCCTCGGCCGGCGGGCGAAAGCGCATCGCGGCGAGCTCGAAATATTCGCGGCCGAGAATATAAGCGGTGGCGAGGAAAAAGATCACCGCGCCGAAGCCGGCAAACAGCAGAAACGGCACGGCGACAAGATAGATGCCAAGCGCCATCAGCGCGGTCTTGAAACCTTCCCACAGCGCGAGCGTCAGCGGCAGCGCCGTTCCGGGCGGATCGGCCGGGAAATATTCGCGCTCGACCTGTGCGCCGATACCGTCGGCGAAGAAGCTGCCGACCAGAGCGGTCACCGCCGGCATCAGCATCACGCTGCCGACGACGATGCCGACGCCCGCGGCAAAAGTCAGGATCCAGGCCAGCGCCGTAACCGGCCCGTGCGCGTGCGGACCGAGGCTCGTTTCCACGTGCTCGCCGCCGGCGCCGAGCAGCCAGACGATCACCCGCTCCAGCCCGATACCGCCGACGACGATCAGCGCCAGCGCCAATAGGATCGACCGCCACAAGATCGCGCGCAGCGGCGGCGAGAACATCTGGGTGATGGAGTTGATGACGTCGTCGATCATGGAGCCCTCTCCCGTGCGGGAGAGGTAGCGACGGCGCGCGAAAACTACAAGACGGCGCGGAATCCAAATCTCATGGAAAGGCTGGCGGCCCCTTACGCCACCATCGCTTCGACTTCGTCCTGTGCGGCTTCCGGCACCAGCGGAATGAGCGAGTCGTCGTCGCTGCCGCTGCCGCGCGCCTGATCGGCCCATTGCAGGCGCTTATAGTCGAAGCCGCGCACGACGGTCGGCTTCACCACGTTGAAATAGGGCGAAATGTCGAAATCGCGCGGGCAGTACAGCGAGGAATGTCGGATCTCCAGAATCTCTTCGCGGGCAAGGCTGCCGGCGAGCTTGATCTTGGGCAGGATCGGATAGCGCACCGAGGTGAAGGCGTCCGCGATCAGCGCCGAGCAGATCAGCCGCGTCGGATCGCCCGAACCGAGCGAGATCAGGCGCCGCCGCCAGCGCTGCGGCACCGGCAGCGGAAACAGATAGCGCATCAGGTCGATGATGTTTTTCAGATCGTAGGCAAGTCCGATGCGCTCGACCGCATAGGCGCAAACCGCGGTGCAATCCTCCTCGACCAAGCCGACCGGCCGGCAGATGCGGGTGTGAAACTGCGTGTATTTCGACAGCGGAGCCGCCACGACGCCTTCGCCGAGATTGGCCTCGATCAATACATGCGGCTCGCCGTCTTCGCCGAAGCGGCCGGCGAGCGGACCGACATAGAGCGCGGAATGCGACCAGGTCGATTGCGTGAGATATTTGATGACGCCGGAGACATTGTTGTTGCCCTCGACGAGCAGCACGTCGCCCGGCAGCAGCGATTGGCGCAGCGCCTCGGGATCGCTCGGCGTAAAGGGCTCATAGCCCGGAATGGGCTTCTGCAGATAGCGGGCAATCACCCGCGCGATACCATCAAGCATCATGCTCATGGTGCGGCCTCCCAGCCATGTTTGGGCATGATCTTTTTCCCGATCATACTCTGGCTCCGGCGTGCGGTTTGGCCGCATCTTGTCTTGTCGCAATTTATTCGAACTCCGTTGCGATTTCGTTCACGGGAGCGGCGCCGGAATTGCGCGCTTGCGGCAGTTCGGGCAATGTGCGGCGCACGCATAAGCGTTTTGGAAACCATGCCGGGCAAATCTGTCGCACAAATCAGCCGACGTTCCGTCCTTGCTGCCGCGGGGACTTTCGCAGCGCAAAAATTGCTGCCGATAGGTAATCCTGTATTCGCCGCGACCGCGCCGGCCTCGAGCACCGACGTCGTCATTGTCGGCGCCGGCGCCGCCGGCATCGCCGCCGCGCGCAAGATCGCCGCCGCCGGACGCCGCTATGTTCTGATCGAAGCCACCGATCATGTCGGCGGCCGCTGCATCACCGACACCAAGACCTTCGGCGTGCCCTATGATCGCGGCGCGCATTGGCTCTATCTGCCCGACACCAATCCGCTGACCAAGCTCGCGCCGAACCGCGGCGACATTTATCCTGCGCCGCGCAGCCAGAAGGTGCGTATCGGCCGCCGTTTCGCGCGCGAAGGCGAGCTCGAGGACTTCTTGTCGGCGCAGGTCCGCGCCACACGCGCGATCGACGAGCTCGGGCGCAAGGCCGATGCCCCCTGCGAACAGGCGATGCCCAACGATCTCGGCGACTGGAAGCCGACCGTTGAATTCGTGCTCGGCCCCTATAATTGCGCGAAGGATTTGCCCCAGGTCTCAGCCTTCGATTTCGGCAAGGCCGCCGAGCGCAAGACCGCGGCGTTCGGCAAGCAAGGCCTCGGCACTATCCTCGCATCGCTGGCCCAGGGGCTCACGGTGCAATTGTCGACGCCGGCCACTGCGATCGACACCCGCGGCGGCGTTTCGGTGGTCACGGCCAAAGGCACGATCAATGCGCGAACCGCAATCGTCACCGTGCCGACCAATGTCATTTCATCCGGCAGCCTGAAATTCATACCCGATCTCGAACATCATCATTTCGACGCGTTCGGGCGCATGTCGCTCGGCAGCTACGATCACATCGCGCTCGAACTCACGGGCAATCCGCTTGGCCTCGACAGCGACGATCTGGTGTTCGAAAAGTCCAGCGACAACCGCACCGCCGCTTTGCTCGCCAATATTTCCGGCACGCCGCTCTGTGTGATCGACGTCGCCGGCTCCTTCGGGCACGATCTTTCGGCCAAAGGCGAAGCCGAGATGTTCGCCTTTGCCACCGACTGGCTGGCGAACCTCTACGGCGCCGAGATCAAGAACGCGATCGGCCGCAAGCACGCCACCCGCTGGAACAGCGATCCCTACGCGCTCGGCGCCTGGTCGGCGGCGGTGCCCGGCAGCCAATTCGCGCGCCGGCAATTGATGGATCTGGTGACCAATAATGTCTGGTATGCCGGCGAGGCCGCGCATGAGACATTATGGGGCACGGTCGGCGGCGCCTGGGAATCCGGCGAGCGCGCCGCGGATGCGGTGTTGCGCCAGATCGGCGTGCTGCGGCCGGGAGCTCAGGCGACGTCCGAGACCGACACCACCGCGCAGGACAAGCGCAAGGGCAAGCGGGCCAAGGCCGAAAACAAGCCCGAGCGCCGCGAGACCACGCGACGCTCTTACGAGAGCGCGCCGAGTTACACCGGCACGCCCAATATCATGGGCAACGAGCGCTGACGCAGTTTGCTAGACGCGCTGGCCGGCAAGTGGAACCCGCCGCCGGTTACGAAAATTCAGAACGGCTCAAATCTGCTGACGCAGTGAGAATGAGCGGCCACGCCGAACATCATCTGCAAAACGCAAGACGCAAGGCGCGGTGACTACGGCGTGTCCTCATAAATTTGAATCGATGGAGCACCGTTGACCGATGTCCGCTTTGCCCCCGGCGCCTCGATGGTGAGCAGCCGAACCGCTGCGCCGGAGGTGTTTTCGAAAAGTCCCGCCGCCTCATCTGGCCGACTTAAACCAAGGAATGAGCATCGAAACCCGCTGGCAGTAATTGCGGTATTCGTCGCCGAACAGCTCGATCAGATCGCGCTCCTCCAGAAAGATGCCTACCAGGATGTAAGCTGTCGTCACACCCGCGAACAGCGCGTGCCCGATGGTCATGACGGGCGCCACCCAAAATGCAATGATGAAGCCGAGATAAATCGGATGGCGTACGATCCTGTAGAGCGCTGGCGTCTTGAACCGCATAGTCGGCATCGGCTGGCCGGTAAGATTATTGGCAACCTGATGCAGCCCGAACAGCTCGAAATGGTTGATCAGGAACGTTGAGGTCAGCACCAGCAGCCAACCCACGAACGAAAGCCCGGTGATTACCATCGCGGTCGTCGGTTCGGTGACCTGCCATACCACGGTCGGCATCGGACGCCATTGCCAGAACAGCAGGATGAGCGCGAGACTCGCGAACAACACATAGGTGCTACGCTCGACCGACTTTGGCACGACCTGTGTCCACCATTCCTTGAATTGCCGGCGTGCCATCAGGCTGTGCTGCACGGCAAACAGCGACATCAGGAGGATATTTACGATGAGCGCTTCCGTGATCGGCACGACGGCACCGGTGTCGATGGTCTTGGGCACCACCAGGCCGGTCACGAAGCCGATGGCGTAAAGGAAGGTCAAAAAGAAAACGATGTAGGCTGCTAGCCCATAAATAAACGCCGCAATCTTTCCCATTGTCGTCCCCATTCGTTTGCTGAGCTTATTGCCCCAACCACGTCCTCGCTTTGTCGCTGAAGTGGCGCACTACAAGATCTTCGGTCGATGCGTCGCTGCGGCACAAGCAAGCTGCGCGAGTGCCTGCGGCACCCGCGACATGAAGAAAGGAATGAATTTCAGATAAACGTGCCCGGCCGACGGCACCAGGCTGCCAATTGTCAGAAGCGGGGACGTCGGTGCGTCGCCGTTTTTCAGGCAGCTCTCAGGCAGGCAAAGCGCCTGTCTGTGAACCGACGTTACACCGTTTCGGGCATAATGCCTAATGTCCGCTTCGGGTCATTAGCGGACATGGCGAGAATTCAGCGCGATGTCCGCTTTTACTTCGAAAGCGGACATCGTCGGCGCGCTTATGAGTAAGCGCTCTACGCTCTGAGAACCCCGCCGGTGCGTTTATTGACTTCGGCGACGATTTTCGCCGCCAGCGCCTCGATCTCGGCGTCGGTCATGGTCCTGTCGCGCGGCTGCAGGGTCACGGCGATCGCAATGGACTTTTTGCCCGGCGCGATGCCTTTGCCTTCGTAAAGATCGAACACGCTGACATTTGCAATCAGCTTGCGGTCGACCCCAAGCGCTGCGCGCACCAGATCGGCCGCCTTCACGCTGCGCTCGACGACAAAGGCGAAATCGCGCTCCACCGGCTGGAACGGCGACAGTTCGAGCGCGGGCCTGGCGCGGGTGGCTTTCGCTTTCGCCTCGGGAATTTTTTCCAGGATCACTTCGAAGCCGACCAGCGGACCTTCGGCATCGAGCTTTTCCAGCGCGCTCGGATGCAATTCGCCGAAATAGCCGAGCACGTTCTGTGGCCCGATCTGGATGGTTCCGGAACGGCCGGGATGCAGCCACGCCGGTCCGCCCGGCACGACTTGCAGCGCCTGTGCCGGCGCGCCCGCGGCGACCAGCACCGTGAGCGCATCGGCCTTGGCGTCGAAGGCGTCGACCTCGTTATTCAAGTCGCGCTTCGACCAATGCCGGCCGATGCCGGATGGCTTTGCCAAAGCGCGGCGAATGCCGGCGGCAGCGATGAATTGATCCTCCGGCCGGTCGCCGCGGAAAATCTGCCCGACCTCGAACAGGCCTACGTCAGGAAAGCCGCGATCGGTGTTGCGCCGCGCCGCGCCGACCAGGCCCGGAATGAGGCTTGGCCGCATGTCGGACAATTCGGCCGCGATCGGATTGGCCAGCGCCAGTTCAGGTTTGCCGCCGCCGAATAATTCGGCCTGCGGCTTTGCGATGAACGACCACGTCACCGCCTCGACCAGATTGCGCGCGGCAAGCGCCCGCTTGGCCTCGCGCGTGCGCACCTGGATCGGCGTCAGCACCGGCTTGCGCGGATTTTCGCCGCGCGGAAACGGCGTCAGCGGCACTTTGTCGACGCCGACAATGCGCACGACTTCTTCGACGATGTCGGCCTTGCCTTCGATGTCGGGCCGCCATGTCGGCACCGCGACTTTGACGCGCTCGCCCTGGCCGGCGACGAAGAAGCCGAGATGATTGAGCACGCGCCGCATATCGGCGAGCGGCACGTCGAGGCCGCCGAGACGCTCCAATTCGGACAAAGGAAAATCGATGATCTTTTCCGGCGGCTCGGCATTGCCGGCAACGATGACTTCCGACGGCGTACCGCCGCAGAGTTCGATCACCATCCGCGTGGCCATTTCCAGGCCCGGCAACATGAAGGCCGGATCGACGCCGCGCTCGAAGCGGTAGCGGGCATCGGAATTGATCGACAGTTTGCGGCCGGTCTGCGCGATATTGGCCGGCACCCACAGCGCCGATTCGATCAGCACATCGGTGGTGGTCTCGTCGCAGCCGGTCTTCTCGCCGCCCATGATGCCGGCGAGCGATTCGACGCCCTCATCGTCGGCAATGACACAAACCGTATCGTCGAGCTTATAGGTCTTGCCGTCGAGCGCGAGCAGCTCTTCGCCGCCGCGTCCGCGCCGCACCGTGAGATTGCCTTTGACTTTCTTGGCATCGAACACGTGCAGCGGCCGGCCGCGGTCATAAGTGATGAAATTGGTGATGTCGACCAGTGCATTGATCGGGCGCAGCCCGATCGCGATCAGCCGCTTCTGCAGCCAGTCCGGCGACGGGCCGTTGTTGACGCCGCGCACCAGGCGAAGCGCGAAAGCCGGGCACAGCGAAGGCGTCGTTCCGAAATCGAGCGAGACCTTCACCGGACAGGGAAACTCACCCTTGATCGGCTTGATCGCCGGGTCCTTGAACTTGCCCATGTCGGCGGCGGCAAGGTCGCGGGCGATGCCGTGAACGCCGGTGCAATCGGGCCGGTTCGGCGTCAGATTGATCTCGATCATCGGATCGTCGAGCTTGGCCCATTGGGCAAAGCTCTCGCCGACCGGCGCATCGGCTGGCAGTTCGATAATGCCGTCGTGATCGTCGGAGATTTGCAGCTCGGCTTCCGAGACCAGCATGCCCCGGCTTTCGACATCGCGGATCTTGCCGACGCCGAGCGTGATGTTCTTGCCCGGAATGAAGGCACCCGGCGGCGCGAACACGCCGGTCATGCCGCTCTTCGCATTCGGCGCGCCGCAGACCACCTGGATCGGCTTGCCGTCGCCGGTATCGACCATGCAGACGCGCAGCCGGTCGGCATTGGGATGCTGCCTGGCGTCGACGACCTTGGCGATGACGAACGGCGCAAGCAGCTTGGCCTTGTCCTCGAGCCGCTCGACCTCGAGCCCGATCATGGTGAGCTTGTCGGCGATCTCGCCGAGCGGCCGCTCGGTGTCGAGATGCTCTTTGAGCCAGGCGAAGGTGAATTTCATCATGACACCTCTCCTCTACAAAGCCCTCCCCCGCTTGCGGGGGAGGGTGGGGAGGGGGCCTGGGCCGAGCCGATAGCCGCAGCAATGACTTCCCAGACTCCTTCACGATTCGTCATCACATCATGATTGCTAAAGCGCAGGACGCGAAAGCCCTTGGCACGGAGAAAACAGTCGCGTCGTGCATCTCTCACCTCATGCATCGCCTCGTAATGCTGGCCACCATCCAGCTCAATGACAAGGCGGCACGAGCGCGAAACGAAATCGACGATATAGGGACTGATCGGGGTCTGACGACGGAACCCAACCCCGTTCAGTCGATGCGCCCGAACAAGAGTCCAAACGACACGTTCCGCATTCGTCGATTCCGTCCGTAACTTTCTAGCCCGCACGCGCGTGGTCGGTTTCACGCGCCATACCGGCTTCTTCACAACGACATCGGTCACGGCTTGCTGCGAGGCTGCAGGCCCCCTCCCTACCCTCCCCCGCGAGCGGGGGAGGAAATCCAATTTCATCATAGTCCCACCTTTGAGGGGACGTAGAGATAGAGCAGCGGCAGGCTGATGAAGACCAGGAGGGTCAGCATAATGGCGCCGTGATTGCACCATTTGAACAGTTCGCGCCGGATGATGAGCTCCTCGAGCGCAACTTGTTCCACGGGCCGCGAGGCGTCGCGATGGAACATGGAGAGGCAGCGCAGACAGCCCAAAGCCACCAGGAGATACAGCATGATCTCAAGCACGATCACGCCCTGCTCGAAATGATTGTCGGCGACCACCGGCGCGGACACGCCGAGCGCCGCGATCATCATCGAGGTGTGGGTGAGAAGACCGCCGGCCTTGTTGTCGAGAACCTGAAAGCTGAAGCGGATCGGATTGGGGCCGAGCGTGCCTTCGCCATCCACCGCAAGATGCTCGGTGTAGTGCGCGATGCGCTCTTGCGGCCAACCGCGCGTCATCGCCCGGTACAAGAAGCGGTCCACGGCTTGGATCGTCGCGTTGATCATCGCACGATTTCCCCGCGTTATCCGCTCAGGCCCGCGGCCAGCGTCGGAAAATCGAGCGGTCTGAAACCATAGTGATTGAGCCAGCGCACGTCGGCCTCGAAGAAGGCGCGCAGGTCCGACATGCCGTATTTCAGCATGGCGATGCGGTCGATGCCCATGCCCCAGGCAAAGCCCTGATATTCGTCGGGGTCGAGCCCGCAATTGCGCAACACATTCGGATGCACCATGCCGCAGCCGAGAATTTCCAGCCAATCGTCGCCTTCGCCGAAGCGGATCTCGCCTTTGTCGCGGCGGCACTGGATATCGACTTCGAGCGACGGCTCGGTGAACGGGAAATAGGACGGGCGAAAACGCATGCCGACCTTGTCGACCTCGAAGAAGGCCTTGCAGAACTCGGCGAGGATCCATTTCAGGTGGCCAAGATGCGATTTCTTGTCGATGACCAGGCCCTCGACCTGATGAAACATCGGCGTATGCGTCTGGTCAGAGTCGCAGCGATAGGTGCGGCCGGGAATGATGACGCGGATCGGCGGCTTCTGCGTCAGCATGGTGCGCACCTGCACCGGGGAGGTGTGCGTGCGCAGAAGGAGCCGCGAGCCGTCCGGCTTCGGATTGAAGAAGAATGTATCGTGCATCGCCCGCGCCGGATGGTCTTCCGGGAAATTGAGCTTGGTGAAATTGTAATCGTCGGTCTCGATGTCGGGCCCTTCGGCGACGGCAAAGCCCATATCGGCGAAGATCGTGGTCAGCTCGTCGATGACTTGCGTGATCGGATGCACGCGGCCGATCTCGATCGGCGCTTCGCGCACCGGCAGCGTGACGTCGACGCTCTCGGTATTGAGCCGCTCCGCCAGGGCCGCGTCCTTGAACGCCTCGCGGCGGGCGGTGAGCGCGCCGTTGACGCGATCCTTCAACCCGTTGATCAGCGGGCCCTGGCTCTTGCGGTCGTCGGGCGTGAGCGTGCCGAGCGTCTTCAACAGCGCGGTGATCGAACCGCTCTTGCCGAGCGCGCCGACCCGGACCGCTTCGAGCGCCGCTTCGTCGCCGGCGGCTGCGACTTCGCCGAGGATTTTCTGTTCGAGCTGAGCGATGTCGGACATGTTTTTCAATCCGGCAGGAAGGGCAGATCGGTATCGGACGGCTTGGCGCCGGCTTGCGTCAGCATGCAGTGCACCTGGCCGCGATGATGGGTCTGGTGATTGAACAGATGCGCCACCAGCATCCAGCGCGGCCGCGTCCATTCGCGCTTGGTCGCAAGCGAATAGTAGGTCTGGTCGGCGGCAAGCCAGCCGTCAGCGACGCTATTCGACCAGTCGAGGATCTTCTGGTCGAACGCCGCGCGTTCGGACTTTAACTCGTCCCAACCTTCATGCACCGCGACCGAGCCGGGGATGCCGACCTCGGGCTTGGGCAGATCGGTGAAGCGCGCCATCCAGGCGCGGTCGCCCCACAGCAGATGGTTCAGCGTCTTGTGGATCGAGCCGAAAAAGGCGCCGCGCTCGCGGCGCCGCTCCGCATCGGGCAGACCGTCGGCGGCGCCGTACAGGTTCTCGTTCTGCCAGCGATTGTAGCGCGCCATGCGCTGCACATAAGCACGGTCAATCATGTGCGCGATCCTCCATGGGGGCGCGCCCGTTCATGACGCGCTTAGGCCGCGAGTGCCGTCTTGACCTGACCGACGATCGCCTCGAAGGCCACAGGCTCGTGGATCGCGAGATCCGAGAGCACCTTGCGGTCGACGGTGATGCCGGCCTTGTCGAGGCCCGCGATGAAACGACTGTAATTGAGGCCGAAGGGACGCACCGCGGCGTTGAGGCGCTGAATCCACAGCGCGCGGAAGGTGCGCTTCTTCCGCTTGCGGTCGCGGAAGGCATATTGGTTGGCCTTCTCCACCGCCTGCTTGGCGATGCGAATGGTGTTCTTGCGCCGGCCGAAATAGCCCTTGGCGGCCTTGAGCACCTTTTTATGCTTGGCATGAGAGGTGACACCGCGTTTGACGCGAGCCATGGTCGATCTCCTATGAAGATTGGCAGTGCCGGAACGGAACGTCCCCCTCCCTTTATCCCTCCCCCGCTTGCGGGGGAGGGTGGGGTTGGGGTCAGCCGTTCGGCAGAAAGTATTTCTTGATGTTGTCGCCGTCGGTCTTGAACAGCACATTGGTGCCGCGCAATTGGCGGATCTGCTTCTTGGTGCGCTTGATCATGCCGTGGCGTTTGCCCGACTGCGCATAGAGGACCTTTCCGGTCCCCGTGACCTTGAAGCGCTTTTTCGCGCCCGACTTGGTCTTGATCTTGGGCATTTGGCTCTCCTCATGGAATAGGCATCCAAGCTCCGGCCCGAATGCCGGCGATCGCTAACGATCGCGTGCTGATGAGCACTTCACCGCCGCCACGGCAGCCCTTAATCGGCCGGGCGGCAGGAAGGGCGCGGTTATGGCAGAGAGCGCCGCCAAACGCAATCGGAAGCTGGGGCGGAAAACCCCGGCCGATAGACCCGGTCAAATGCTGAAAAAGCCCGTTTCGCGGGATTTCGGGCGCCATTTTTATTGAGCATGATCTTTTCGGAAAACCGGCTTCCGCTCTTCCGGATCATGCTCTTTGGCGCCGCTACCGCGGCGCCAATACCATGACGACTTGGCGGCCCTCGAAGCGGGGCTCTTGTTCGATTTTTGCGATTTTGAGCGTATCGCCTTTGACGCGGTCGAGCAGCTTATAGCCGAGCTCCTGGTGCGCCATTTCACGGCCGCGGAAGCGCAACGTCACTTTGACCTTGTCGCCTTCCTCGAAGAACCGCTGCATCGAGCGCATCTTCACGTCATAATCGTGATCGTCGATCATCGGCCGGAGCTTGATCTCCTTGATCTCGACGACCTTCTGTTTCTTGCGCGCTTCGGCGGCTTTTTTCTGTGCCTGATATTTGTATTTGCCGAAATCGAGAATTTTGCAGACCGGCGGCACCGAATTGGGTGCGATCTCGACCAGATCGAGTCCGGCTTCCTGCGCCATCGCGATGGCGGCGTTGATCTCGGTGACGCCCTTATTGGCGCCGTCTTTGTCGATGAGTTGAACCTCGCGAACGCGGATCTCCTCGTTGATGCGCGGCCCGTCCTTGGCGGCGGGCTGCGGCAGCTTCATTGGGCGGCGAATGGGTATTGTCTCCTGTGTGATTGCGACAATGGGGCGAGCTTACACGATACGCATTACAAATCCGCATCGCACGATACGATGGACACTTATCGGCAATGCCGGACGGTAACAGCGAGAATCGAGCGTTTTTTGCTCTAAGTCAACGCCAATACTGCTCTGGGGACCCTACAGGCCGGAAGAATAAGTCGTCCAACATGATTTATGTTCCCTGATCACAACTTGCCACTCCGCTCGCCACTGCACACCCGCCAAGCCCGACAATGAACGATAAAACCCTGAAATTCCTCGACATTGGCGAAGGCGCCGACCGCCGCACCATCGCTATCCGCGCGACCGAAGGGGCCTCGCAAAATACGTCCGCTGGCCTGGTCTGGCTCGGCGGCTACAAATCGGACATGCAGGGCACGAAAGCCGTCGCCCTTGCCGACTGGGCCGCGAACAACGGCCGCGCCTGCCTTCGCTTCGATTATTCCGGGCATGGTGAATCGGGCGGCGCCTTCACCGACGGCACGATCTCGCGCTGGCTCGCCGAAAGCCTGATGGTGTTCGACGCCTGCTGCCGCGGTCCGCAGATTTTGATCGGCTCGTCGATGGGCGGCTGGCTCGCGCTCCTGCTCATTCGCGAATTGCGCCGCCGCGCCACAGCGGGCGCGGCGAGCGTTGCCGGCGTGGTGCTGATCGCGCCGGCGGTGGATTTCACTGAAGAATTGATGTGGAAGCGCTTCACGCCCGAAATCAAGCGCGAGCTCGCCGAGACTGGCCTATGGAAACGGCCGTCGCAATATGCGGATGAGCCTTATCTCGTCACCCGGCAACTGATCGAGGACGGGCGCAACAATCTTCTGCTCGGCGCCACTATCGAAACCGGCTGCCCGGTGCGCATCCTGCAAGGCGTCGAAGACCCCGACGTGCCATGGCAGCATGCCAAGGCGCTGGTGGCGCGGCTCGCCTGCGACGACGTGGTGCTGACCTTGATCAAGGATGGCGACCACCGCCTGTCGCGCCCGGAAGATATCGAGCGGCTGATCGCGGCGGTGGCGGAGTTTTAAGCCGCTTCTCTGTCGATGGCGAAGGCGCCACCGCCAAAGCTCATCACGTAGAGGAAGCCGCCGGCCATCACCAGGTTCTTGTAGAAATGCGTCATGTTGTCGAGGTCGCCCGCCGGCAGGTGTACGCCGAAAGCGGTCGCAAGACAGAAAAGAGCGAGCAAGGCTGCGGCCCAGCGCGTCTTGAACCCGATCAGGATGGCCGCGCCGGCGAGCAAATGCAGGGCGACCGACGGCCAGATCGCGATCGTGTACAGCGGCACGTGAACACTGGCGAAATACTCGGCCGCAGCATCCGGATGGCGCAGCTGCAACACGCCGTCCCAGATGAACAAGCTGCACATCAACAAGCGGGCGAGCAGAAGCATCACATCTCTGGACTGCCGCATGGCGCATATCCTCGGTTGGGCATTTCATGAGTGCCCGATCATGCTACCAGCGTGCACGACGACGGGCCATCCTTCACATGCGTGGATAATCACAGAACGATTGGAGAGAGGAAATGCTTGACCACGTCTCGATCGGCGTTCGCGATCTTCAAGCGGCAAAGCGCTTTTACGATGCCGCCCTCAAGCCGCTTGGCTACACCTGCCTGCACGAGTTCGACGGCTCACTCGGTTACGGCGCCAAGACCGCCGGCTTCTGGGTCAGCGCCGTGGAGAGCCCGGTGCCGTCCGATCCGAAATCCGGTCTGCATGTCTGCTTTACGGCGCTGAGCCGCGACAGCGTCGGGGCCTTTCATGCCGCGGCGCTGCAGGCCGGCGGCCGCGACAACGGCAAACCCGGCCTGCGCGCCGAATACGGGCCGAACTACTACGCCGCCTTCGTCGTCGATCCGGACGGCTATCGCATCGAAGCCTATTGCGGAGAGGCGTGAGACGATCTCACGCCAGAGCCGGCTCGCTGGTTTGCGTCTGCAAGCCGCCGAACCGGCGCTCGCGGCGGTGAAAAGCGCTCAGAGCCTCGGCGAGGTCTTCGGCGGAAAAATCCGGCCACATGCGTTCGGTGAAATAGAATTCGGCATAGGCGCTTTCCCAGAGCAGAAAATCCGACAGCCGCTTCTCGCCGCTGGTGCGGATGATGAGATCGACATCGCGACACGAGGCTTCGCCGGTAACTAAGCGGGAGAACATTTCGCGTGTGAGATTGTTCATGCCCGCCGCCTGCGCAGCGGCATTGAGAATGGCGTCGCGCGCCGAATAATCGATGGCGATGCGCAGATTGAGTGCGTCGCCATCCGCCGTCGTCATCTCGGCGTCGCCGATCGCATCGGCGATGCCTTCGGGGAGCCGGTCGCGGCGGCCGATCACGCGCAGCCGCACGTCGTTGCGGACCAGGCTCTCGATCTCATTGGCGAGATAAAAGCGCAACAGCCCCATCAGGGCTGTGACCTCGGCCGGCGGACGCCGCCAATTGTCGCTGGAGAAAGCATAGAGCGTCAGCGTGCCGACGCCCTCTGCAGGTGCGGCCTCGACAACGCGCCGGATCGCCTCGATGCCGGCTTCGTGCCCGCGCAGGCGCGGCAGATGCCGACGGTTCGCCCAGCGGCCGTTGCCGTCCATGATGATGCCGACGTGAAGTTTCTCGCGGAGGTTGGCAGTCGGTTTAGGCGAGAGATAACTTTGCATCACAAAGTTTCCTTGCAAAATTTTTTACGCTGGGAGGATTCGTAAGCGCGCAGAGGCCGTTTCCTGTTTGGCGTCGTGTTTGCTGTCCTGCTTGGTATCTTGCTTTCCTGCGGCTTTTGCCGCGTCGCGCACCAGCTGTTCGAGGACGGAGAGATAATCGAGAAAGCGCTTGCGGCCGGATTTGGTCAGCCGGCAGGTCGTGTGCGGCCGATTGCCCTCGTAGCCCTTGATGACTTCGACAAGGCCCGCTTCCTGCAGCACCTGCAGATGCCGGCTGAGATTGCCGTCGGTGAGCGCGCAAAGCTGCTTGAGATCGGCGAACGACAGGCCCTTGGGATGCGCCATCAGCGAGGTGAGCAGCCCGAGCCGCGCCTTCTCGTGAATGACGCGGTCGAGACCGTCATAGGCAAAGGGCGCACTGGAATTGGCGCTGTTATTTTCAGGGCTCGGCATCGGTGTCCTCGGAAGCAATATGCAGAAAGACTGCCATCAGCGACTGGCCGATCACGAACGGCAGACCCATGGTCCAGGGCGACAGCGTGTGATGGACGCTGCCGAGCATGAGCACAGTGAATCCGGCGATGAAATACCAGGCGCCGACCAGAGCGACGCTGCGCGGCAGCGAGCGCGCCGAGGCGAAAATCCCGAGGCTGACCAGTAGCTGCCACAGGCCGGGCAATAGCCACAGCGCTTCCGGCGCGAACTTCCACAGCATCACCGCGAGCAGAAGGCCGGCGATCCCGGCCGGCAGGAATTGCTCGGCCGCCTGCTGCACCATGGCGTCGGCAAGACCGGAATGATGCCGCAGCGAGCGCGCGCGCATCTCGACAAAGATCATCACCGCCGAAATCAGCGCGGCCGCGATCCAGCCGAACAGAAAAGCGAGCGGATGCGCGGTGGGATCGTCGAGCCAAAGGAATTGCAGGAGCGCGGTGATCAAAGCCACCAGCGCCGTTGCGGCAACCGCCGTCGGGCCATAGCCCTGGAACGCCGTCCCGGCCGCAAGCTGATTGCGGATCGCCAGAATATCGGCCAGAGCTTTATCGAGAGCCTTGTCGAGGTCAGCCATCCCGTCCCATCGCCGCGCTCACTTTGCGATGCAAAGTATCGCATAGTGGCAAAGCAGATGCAAGCCGGCTTGCGCCAATGACCTGTTTTGCTCGGCGACAAAACGCATCACGGTGCGGACGCCTTTCTCAGCTCTTACGAATCAACTAGTGGTTTGAGCGTGTTAGCGAAATTACGGAGCGGTCTGCGCAACGTTGTTCGGCCGACACGGGACGATGATGGAAAAAGCGGACATTCCTTCGCGACCTGCGTCGGAGAACGAACTCGGATCCGATCCCGCAGGTTTGCCCGAACTCGCGCGCCGGCAGTCGGAATTGATCGCGGCGCTGTTCGCCGACGCCTCCAAGTTGCACCAGGATGGCCGCATTCGCGAAGCGGAATACGTCTACAAGCAAATACTCGCGGTGCAGCCCGGTCACTTTGACTGCCTGCATGCGCTTGGCGTCGCGCTTCATCAGCTTGGCGACCATGCGCAAGCCGTGCAGCTGATTGGTCTCGTGCTGAAACAAAATCCGCGCGACGCCATCGCCTTGAATAATCTCGGCAGCGCTCTCGCCGTGCAGGGGCGTCTTGCCGAAGCCCTCGTGAGCTTCTCCAGTGCGGTCGCGGCGCGGCCTGATTATGCGGAAGCCTATGTGCATTGCAGCGGCGTTCTGCGCGAACTCGGGCGAGATGCGGAGGCCGTGGAAGGCTACGATCGCGCGCTGGCACTGCGGCAGGATCTCGCCGGGGCCCATTGCGGTCGCGGCACGGCGCTCACCAACCTGAGACGCTTTGACGAGGCGATTCAAAGCTACGACCGGGCGCTCGAGCTGCGGCCGGACTTCGCCGAAGCGCATTGCGGTCGGGGCATTGCGCTCGCCGAGCTGGATCGGATCGACGAGGCCTTGGACGGCTTTGCGCAAGCCCAAAGCCTGCGTCCCGATTACGCCGAGGCGCATGTCAATGAAGCGACATATCGTCTGCTGTTAGGCGACTTCGAACGCGGCTTCGAAAAATACGAATGGCGCTGGCAAACGGCGCGCTTCAGGACCAACAAACGGAGCTTTGCGCAGGCTTTATGGCGCGGGCCGGACGACATGGCCGGCAAGACCATTCTCCTGTACGGCGAGCAGGGCTTTGGCGACACGATCCAGTTTGCACGGTATGTGCCGCGCGTCGCAGCTCTTGGCGCGCAGATCGTTCTTGAAGTCCCGGGTCCATTGCAGGCGCTGATGACAAGTCTGCTGCCAAATCTGCCGCCAAGTCTGCCCGGCAAGCCGCAGATCGTTGCCGCCGGCGATCCGCTTCCGGATTTCGACGTGCAGTGTCCGCTGCTCAGTCTGCCCTTGGCGTTCCGGACGCGCCTCGACACGATCCCATGCGATGTTCCTTATTTGTCGGCGCCGGCCGCAAAGACGGCCGCATGGTGCGAGCGGCTCGGCGCACACACCAAGCCCAGAATTGGCCTGGTTTGGGCCGGCAATCCGCGGAAGGACCAGCCGCACATCAATCGGCTCGACCACGAACGGAGCCTCGCTCTCGACCAGATTGCACCCCTCTTCGACGTGGACGCGTGCAGCTTCTATAGCCTGCAAAAAGGCGACGACGCCCAGAAGCAACTGCGGGAGGGTCCTTGGCGCGACCGCGTGGTCGATTTCACCGACGACCTCCACGATTTTTCCGACACTGCGGCTTTGATCGAGAATTTGGACCTGGTGATCTCGGTGGACACGTCGGTGCTGCATCTCGCCGGCGCGCTCGGCAAATCCGTTTGGCTGATGAACCGCTACAATACCTGCTGGCGCTGGCTCCGGGATCGCGACGATTCACCCTGGTATCCGAGCCTGCGCCAGTTCCGGCAGGATGCCGCGCGTGATTGGAGGCCCGTGATCGGGCGCATCGCTGCAGCTTTGCACGACTACGCGCGCAGCTTCGATATTGAGCGAAGTGCCCGTCATAAGTGATACAGGTGGCCGATCAGAACAATCATTTCGGGAAAGCGGCCGGCTAGGATTCGGCGCTCACCACGAATATTTCAGCGTCCCGGTGCCGCCATAGGTCTGCGCGCCCGCGCCGAATTCGCCGTCGAATTTGGCGATCGCGGTCCAGTTCGATGTGACGTGCAGTTCGGCAGCGGCGGTGGTGAGAGCTGAGTTCTTTGGTGGAGCTACGCCGTTCACGGTGAAGCTTGCGCCCGGCAAGGCTTGGAAGACTGCACCGAGCGCGGGATCGGTGATCCAGTCATGCGCCCAGGCGAGGCGGCCGCGCAGCACCAGCGGCATGCCGTTGACGACCTGCAGATTGTCGAAGCGCGCGCCGAGCTCGCTTCTGGTATCCGTTGCATTCATCGCATCGTAAGACAGCGCCAGCGCGCCCCCGATCAGATCGACCTCGCTATAGCTCGGGGTATGGAAATCCTGCGCTTGCAGGGCGGCATAGGGCGTGACGCCAATGACGGCGCTTGTGACCGGAAGCGCATAGCGATAGCCAACTTCGCCGCGCGCGGCGTAGCTCTGGCCCATGAACCTGGCCTGCAGCTGATCGCCGAGCGCGCTGCGGTCGGTGGTGAACCAGTGATTGGCGAAGGCCAGCGCGCCGGAGAAGTAGAGCGGGCCCCAATGCGACTTGGCATAGACGCCGGCCTGGAAGGAATCGCTTCTGCCGCTGCCGAGCCCTTGCGCCAGAGTCCAATTGGTGCCGCCGCCGGCGAGGCCGAAGCCATAGATCAGGTTCGGTGAGACGTGATAATCCATGCCTGCCGCAAAGCCGTAGTCGCTCGCGGTGACATTATTGGTGCCGGCTGCCGGATCGCCGTTGATATGGCCGGCGCCGCCGAAGGCCGAGCCCCAGCTGCTCCAGCGCTGATCGAAGTTCTGCGGCGCCTGGCTCTGCGAGGATTGCTGCTTCAGCGCTTTGGCGTAAGCGAGTGCGACGTCGGGCGGCAGATTGCCGTCTTGCTCCGGCGCAAAACCTGCCGCGCCGCCGGTTGGAGCGCCGCCGCCTCCGCCCGCACTCGGATCGAGCATCAGATCGAGGAAGTCGTTCATCAATTGGAACGAGCCCTTCTCCGCGCCGGTGGCGTCTTCGCCGTCAAGCTGGGCCAGTGCATTGTTGAGAGCGCCGCCGGTCAGGCCGTAAACGGCAGCAAAGCCGGACGGCAATGTGCCGCCATTGTTGAAGAAGCTGTCGATCGTGTTCGCGACCTTCTGCTGATTGCCCGCAAGGCCGGACGCCGCGCCGATCGACGAGGTTAGGGTCAAGAGCACGTTGGTACCGCTCACGACCACACTTGGATCGACATTGACGAGGTTGGTGGTGACCGAGGAAAAGCTTCCGGTCACTCCGGCCGTCTTCATGATCGTATATTTATCGAGCGGGACGCTGCCGGCCACAAAGCTGGCATTGACGGTACCGGCGAGCGCCGCCGTACCGGTGACGACGGCGAAGCTCGATGTCGAGGAGTTGAGCTGCACGAGATAAATCGCGCCGGATTGAAAGACGAGATTGCCGGCCACGGTCATCGAACTGCCGGGGACGCCGGGAGTGCCGGGAGCGAAGGTGCCGCCTGAATTGATCGTCAGCGCCGGCGGATCGACCGTGCCGTCGCCGCTGAGCGTACCGCCCGAGTTCACCGTCACGCTCGACGAACTCGTGATCTTGCCGTTGACCTCCAGCATGCCGGCATCGACCGTCGTCGTGCCGGTATAAGTGTTAGTGCCGGTCAGAATTGTGGTGCCGGAGCCGTTCTGCACCAGGTTTCCGCTCGTTCCGTTGTCGACGATCGCGCCGGCATAGGACCACGACGTGCCTGCAGCGGGCGCGAGCGTCAGCGTATGGCCGTTAAGCTGGACCTGGGTCGTATTGGCCGCGTCGTCGGACAAGCCCGCGATGGTGTTGTTGGCGCCGAGCGCCAGGATCGCGGTCACGCCGCTGCACGGCGACGGATTGCAGACTGCGCCGCCGACGCGGCCGAGCACCACGCCTTCGCTGGTCGCGATCGTATCGACCGCACCCAGCGTCAGCGTACCGGCCTCGATATAGGTCATGCCAGTATAGGTCTGCTGCTGGGTTATCGTCACATTGCCGCCGCTGCCGGTCGTACTGTCGTCCTTGATCAGCGTGCCGGACAGAGTGCCGGTGCTGCACGAGACCAAGGTGCAGGCCATATCGTTCGGGTTGCCGGGTCCGCCCGACTGCTGGCCGTCGCTCATGACGCCGCTGAAAAAACCGACGGTCGATTGGTCGAAGACCAGCGTGCCTCCGGCATTGGAGATATTTCCGCCCGTGGGCAGGTTCGCGGTCGTCACATCGAGCGTGCTGCCGACCTCGAGGACCGTGCCGCCGGTATAGGTGTTGGCGCCGGTCAGCTTCACCGTGCCGCCGACCAGGTGGAAGACGCCGCCGCCTTGAATCGGATCGTTGAACACCGAGCCGCCATTGCCGGAATATTGCAGTTCGGCGCCGGCATCGACCGTGATCGGCGTGGTTGCGCTGGTGCCGAACACGCCATTGCCGATGCGCAACGCGCCGGCATCGACCGTAACGGTGCCGCCAGTGCCGAAACTCGCCGTACCGCCGGAAATATCGAGCAATCCGGTGCCCGCCTTCACCAAAGAGCCGGTGGTGGTGCCGGTGATCACGCTCGGCAAAGTGGAGTTCAGATTGTTGCTGTCGCCGATGGTCAAAGTGACGCCGGTGGCAATGTTGACGGCGCTGTTGTTGCCGTCGCTGTTGAGCGCACTGATGACGTTATTGGCGTCGACCGTCAGGATGGCGTTGGACGGCTTGCTTTTCACGTTCGACAGCCAGACCGTCGTGCCGCCGCCCGAGGTCGAAAAGAAGTTCGCCGTATTCAGCTGCAGCGTGCCGGAATCGACCGTGATCGGCCCGGTCAATCCTCCGGCCAAGCCGCTGAGGACCAATGTGCCGGAGCCCGAAAGCGTAAGGCCGCCAGTGCCGGTGATCGCGGAGCTGATCGTGTTCGTAGCCTTGGCGTCGATCACGGCCTCGCTGGCGCCGAAAGCGAGCGTACCGCCGGTGATCGATGTAGTACCTTCCAGGATAAGACCCGCCGGATCGGTGCCGTCGCCAAGCGTGATGGTGTGGCCGGTCGCAGTAATGGTCGCGCCGTTGTCGACCTTCAACGCATAAGCCTGGGCATTGGCTGTCAGCGTCGCATTGCCGGTCTGCTCGACGACACTGCCGCTGGTTGCGGTGGTGATGCCGCCGGTCGTTCCCGCCCCGGTATCGGTATAGGTCGCGATCTTGTAGCCATTGGCCGCGCTGTAGGTGAGGAAATTGTAGGGATTGGTGCTGGCGCCGCCGCCGCTATCGGTGATGATCCAGACCGGCGCAATGCCATTGGTCAACGTCGTTGACGCGCCGCTCGAAAACACTTCGACGCCGTTCGTGCCGCTGACGCCGAGATTGCTGCCGGTGGCCGGGTCGATGAAGACCGTTGCGTTGGCGGTCGCACCCGGATCGGTATTGCCATTGCGCGTGATGCCGCCGGCGAAACTGACTGTCGTGCCGTCGCCGCCGGACGTGCCGGCGCCGGCGTTGACCGCGATGATCGCGGTCGAGCCTGCTGCCAGGCTGCCGAACGTGACGGCGCCCACCGCGCCGGTTCCGCCCGCATTCGAGTTCTCGATCGTCAGTGTCCGCTGCACATCGGTGAGCGTGCCGCTCCACGATGTGGTGTAGCCGTTGGTATCGTAGGTGCTGCCGCCGCCGAGAAAGAGGCTGCGGACGGAGCTGAAACTGGCGCCGGCCTGCAAAGTGCCGCCATTGAGGTCAATCTGTCCGATCTGAAAAGACGACCCGGTGGTGTTGCCAAGCGACGCATCGCTGGAAACGTTCAGGGTGCCGGCGGTGATGATCCAGTTGCCGTAGAAATTCGAATTATTGGCGCTGCCCGGAAGAAGCAGCACGCCATTGGCGCTCGTCGACGTGTCGTTGATGGTGAGATCGGATTCGCCGGTGGCATTGCCCAGGCCGTTCCCCGCGGTGCCGAGCGAGACGATCTGACCGTTGAGCGTGACCTTGTAGCCGTTGAGATTGATGGTGGCGGTCTCGCCGTCGACGGCGATCGGACGATTGGTCGTAAACGTCGCGGTGCCGTTGCCGGACGTAGTTCCGATGGTGAGCGTGCCGTTGCCTTCGGTCAGGCTGTCGAAGATGATGCCGTTCGCCGCCTGGACGCTGCCCAATACGCTGTTCGGGTTGAGCGTGAAATTCGCCGGCGGCGCGGCGCCGAGCGCCGCATCATTGGCGATGATTAGATTGCCGGCGATGATCGTCGTACCGCCGGTATAGGTGTTGTTGCCGCTCAACGTCACCGCGCCGCCGAGATCGCTGCCGAGCTGCATGACGAAGCCGGATTGCGCCGTCCCGACCAAGATCGGGTTGCTGGCAGTGCCGAGATTGAACTGGGTGATGCCGGTGAAGGTGCCGTTGCCGTCCAGCGTTCCGGTCGAGAGCGTTGCGTTGCTGATGGTGTTATTGATGGTGATATTGTCGCCGGACGGCAGAATATAGCCCGGCAGCTGCGCCACGGCGACCGCGCCGATATTGGGCAAAGTGGTGACGCTCGCGCCGTTGAGATTCCATTTCGTGGCCAGCTGGATATCGCCGGGAGAAAGATAGGGCAGGCCGAGCCCGCCATTGGCGTTGCGATAGGCGTCAGCCCAGATGAAGTCTCCGTAAAGCCCGGTGATCTTGTCGAGTCCCGGCACGGCCGAGCCGACCACGCCCGCGATGTTGGCCGTCGTCGTGAACAGCTTCGAGTTCTTGTTTTTCAGGATGCTGTATTCGAGCCCGCGATAGGGATCCTGGGTGAGTCCCTGCAGGCTGGTGGGGATCGGCGCACCGGTGCTGAGGTTCACGGTCTGCGGCACGCCGTCATTGAGCGGCAGCAAGAGATCGGCCGACTGCATCGCCGCCCAGAACTGGCTTTGCGTGAGATTCGAAAAATTGGCGATCACATTGACGTAGACGGTGGGATTGGAGGCGCCGTAGGCGGAATTCTCGAGCGCCGTGAAAGTGTGATGGCCGTCGGTCAGATAGAGAACACCGCCCGGTCCGATCACGACGGGCTCGATGTCGCTCAAGAGATTGGCGGTGGAGGACAGCTGCGAGGGTTGCAGGATATCGAAGCCGGTCGTCTTCTTGCCGACTTCGGTGAAGCCCTCGTTCAACTGGGTCGGCTGCAGCTGGTCGACCGGCACCGCATAAAGCGCAAATGGTCCGGGCTGTATCGAACTGGCATTTGCAGCATTGTAGGTCGTAAACGCGCCCGCGGTGAGTTGCCCGGCTCTGGCCGGAAGCACAGCCATGACAGCAAACCCTGCCGCCACGGTCCCCACGAACGACATGCGACGCACGAAAACCGAACCGCCCGCCATGAGACGGCGGCGGGTACGCTTACTCAACGACACTAAAAACCCCACCCGTTATCGACTTTTTAATCCCACCCCGACGCTTAAAATCGGCGAATGACGGGCGAATGACATTGAAGCAGATTTATTTGCTTTAGATTCTTGGCGAGCACGGAATAAATTTGATGGCGCGATTCACGGACCAATAAAACTGATCCGGGCGGATTCCACGCGCTTTCGCCGTTATTTTTGGTCAAGGACTTTGGCCGATGACGGTCGCGCGCAACTCTTGCTTCCTACTCAACGGAGGATCTGCGCGAACCGCGGCGGCTGGTGCAATGTGTTATCCTTGTCCACCCTCCCCGCACATTCCCCGCAAAGGATCACGATGCAATACACCACCTTGGGCGGCACCAAGCTCCGCGTCAGCGTAGCCGGCCTCGGCACCGGCGGTTTCAGCCGAATGGGTCTCAAAACCGGCAAGACGGAAGAAGAAGCCGCTCGGCTCGTCCTGGAAGCGACCGACCTCGGCATCAACTTCATCGACACCGCACCGGCCTACGGCACCGAAGGCGTGGTTGGCCGCGCGCTTAAGTCGCTGCCGCGCGACCAGGTCGTGATCGCGACCAAATCGTCGGTCCGCCGCGACGGCGAACGGTTCACCCCGGAGCGAGTGGTGGCGAGCCTCGACAATTCGCTGCGCGTCATGGGCACAGAGCGCATCGATGTGTTCAATCTGCACGGCGTCGAGCTCGATGACTATGACTATGCGCTCAACACGTTGGCGCCGACGCTCGAAGCGGAGAAGAGGAAAGGCAAGATCCGGCACATCGGCGTCACCGAGAACCCGATCGCCGACTACACCAACGAAATGCTCAAAAGCGCACTGCGCGATCCGGTCTGGGACGTGTTCATGGTGGGCTTCCACATGATGCACCAAGTCGCGCGCGACAATGTATTCTCACAGACGCAGGCCAAGGGCATTGGCACGCTGCTGATGTTCGCGGTGCGCAGCATCTTCGCCGACCCCCCGCGTATCGCGCGCGAGGTGAAAGAGCTCGCTGCCAAAGGACTGGTCGACCCATCGCTGGGCGCCACTGACGATCCGCTGGGCTTTTTGATTCACGACGGCGGCGCTTCCGATCTGATCGATGCCGCCTACCGTTACGCGCGCCACGAACCCGGCGTCGATGTCGTGCTGTTCGGGACCGGCGACGCGGCGCACCTGCGCAGCAACGTGGCGTCCCTGCTCAAGCCGCAGCTGCCGGACGCCGATCGAGCCAAGCTTGCAGCCTTGTTCGGACACCTCACAGGAATCGGCTTGGACGGTCATCAAAGACCCGCGCAGGCCTGAGATCGGTCGGGCTAAGTTATGCGCGATGCCGGGCTAATTCGCAGCGCGGAACGCGCCTCTGAAAAGCAAGAGGGCGGCCAACGAGGCCGCCCGTATTCGCCAAGACAGATTTATTGGCCGCTGTAGCCGTTGTGATTGCCAAGCACCTTGTCGTTGCTTGACACGGAACGAGCTAATAAAAGGCCCATAAATATCGGGCCGCCACCTAACATGGAACGCGCCGTTGGCGAGATTGTTGGTCCACAAGAGGTCAGGACTTTTCGTGACCGAACATCAAGCCGGAGTTTTCAGCAATGCGTAGAAGTATTTTTATGATCACTCCCGCCGTACTCATCGCGAGCGCCACGATTGCATTGGCTCAAGCAAGCGGTGGTGCGGGTGTTGGAGCCGCCGGCGCCGGAGGACACGAAGGCGGCGCGTCGGGCACACATCCGGCTGGTGTGACCAGCAACACTGCTGGCACCGGGCCTTCGGGTAAATCCGGCACTGCGCCTCAGTCATCCCCTCAGCCCGGATGTGCTGGTACAGCGACGCCTTCGACGAGCACGACTGGCATAAAGCCCCCGTGCTGAGACGGATTGCGCAGTGGCAACAGCGCCGCGGGGCGGCATCGGTTTGCCCCGCGCTAATCTGGCGGAGCTACAAATATCCTAGCGGCAGAGGAACCGGCCGCCCTCGATCAGGTTAAGGAATCGGACGGGCGGCGTCGTTGTTCATTCAAGCCCCCAGCCCCGAGCATCCTGGTGTCGTCCGCCCACCCCAACCTATTTCGACCGGCACTGACATTTCCCATAGGAGATTAAGCCATGACTACTGTGAGTCACACTCTGCTCGCTCTTGCCGTATGCGCGTCCGCGGCTGCCTTTGTGTCGCAAGCATCAGCCCAGGTGGACACGCAAAAGGCTCCGCCCGGTCCGCCAAATACCATCAGCGCTCACCGCATGGCGGCACTCAAGAAATGTACTGACGGGAAAAAATTCGCCGGCGACAAATACGTCGCGTGCATGACAGCAGAGGGCGAGGCTCCGTAGGTCTGCCTTCGAGCATTCCAAGCCAAAGCGGTAGCTTTGGTTCTTGAGTCTATCCCGACACACTGGGCTCTCGAACCCGGCGGCCCTACACTGTTCAGATCGGTGTGGGGTCGTTGCATTTTTAAAAGCTGTTGCACACGAGGCTAGCTTACTTCAGCCGGTACTCGACGCCTTCCAACATCAGCACTATCTGCAGCCACCCCTGTCGTGTCGCCGCCGGTAGCGATTGACCGGCATTCGCGAATTCGGAACCAAAGTTGGCGTCGCCGGATTAAATGAGCAGAAGAAATTTGGCCGGCATCTATCATGGAAGCCCGGTATACGATTTTTTGGACAGCGACGGCCCTCGCGGCAACCGTCTCGCTGTGGGTGGCGTTCGACTTCCTGTTCGGACTGGAGGCACACTTCCCGGTCATAAACCTGCCCGGCTTGATATTGGCCGCAACGATTTGGCTTGTAGGCTGGATCTGCAGGTATGCACTTTAAATCCTGTCCTGCCGCGCCTGCCGGCCGCACGCGTAGTTCGCCGAGCTCGTAAAGTTTTGTCGTCGCGAAGCATCGCCGACGAATCGCCATCGCCTTAAGATGCAGCCGACGACAGCTTCAAAGACAGCTTCAAAAAAGCAAGTGCAGCCGATTACCGGGAAGGGCTTTAGCGCCATCCATACCCATCGCCGCGCCAATCACGAGCACGGCCCCGATAGCCGGGGGCGCGGTTATACAGCGGTCGCCTGTATACTCGTTGTGAAGCCACATATCCCGGAGCGGAGTAGTTGTACGGAGCTGCGTAACCGAAGTCCTGCCCCGGCCGGATGTCATATCCCGGTTGGGCTGATGCGCTGGCCGCTGAAAACGCCAAGGCGGCTGCCGCGAGAATGAGAGCTTTTCTCATCACCAATCTCCCTGCTCGTGTGCACGGACACATTGCCAGTGAACGTGCAACGAGAAACTAGACAGCCGGTTCGCTCACTTTCCCGTGCATAGCAGCGTCACCTTCAGATGTGCCAGTGGAGCTAGCCGTCGAGCCAAAGCCAGCGTCCAATGAACGCGCATGCCGATAAAACCGCGTGTACTCGCAAGGGATTCGTTCTGCGGCCCGCTGCTAGCTATTGTGCTAGCTGTGAATTTCACGCCACACAGAAAGTGGCGCGCCCGAGAGGATTCGAACCTCTGACCTTTGCCTTCGGAGGGGCGGGGACACGCGTATTCACAATGACTTATGGGCGATTTTATTGGCAGAGGGGCAGTGATTACCGGCAATTTTCCAGGCAGCGAAATTCACCATCCTGATTGAAAACGCGGGCGCGGTCGCAGCGGCGATCCCCATGTTGTGCGCAGCGGCGAGAAGCGCCGACTTCCTGCAATCTTCGATAGCCGCTACATAGAAAGCGTTCGAACCGCTGGAAGGATTAATGCCGGAACTTACATTTCGATACTCATTGGCCAAAGCATTAAAGCTCCTTGCCGCCGGATCGCTGCTTGAAGCAGGTTGCATCTGGATCGTATGGGGCCATCCAACAAATCCTACGCCTGACACCATCACATTTTACGTTTCGTATTTCGGCGTCTGGTTCTTTGGAGCAGGACTTATCGTTGCTCTAATAAATCTACTCCTATCGGGTAAAGCCGTCGTCCTAATCAGCACTGACGGGTTTCGCGATAAACGTCTGTTCCGTGGCATAATCCCCTGGGACGCAATTATCGAAGTCTCACTTTACAAACCCCAAAGCAGGGTATTGGGCGTTCATTTGACGCTCGATCCAAAATTCGTGCCCGAGCTGCATTACAATCGGCTACCCGGTTTGCGGCGTTTTTCAGATAAGCTGCTTACGAAAACCGGTCTTATTATAACTGCGCTTGAACTCAATACCGACGACGAGACTTTGCTGGCGGCGATTGAAGCCCACCTGCCGAATGCAAACACTTTGCCCCTGATTTCCAATAACCCCTAGCTAGATGAGACCGGCGCGGCTGGCGAATGTGAAAACCGCGCAAGGCTGTCTCGCGCTTTCACTTGGCCCGGCACATTTGCCGGGCCATTTTGGCGCGCCCGAGAGGATTCGAACCTCTGACCTTTGCCTTCGGAGGGCAACGCTCTATCCAGCTGAGCTACGGGCGCCCAAATCAGGGCCGACGCCGGACTAGATAGCGAAACCGCGGCGGAGCGGCAACGGCAGATATCCAGGCCCTTGTATCCATGTCCTCGCGCGATGTTTCCGGCCGCCCGGAAAACCTCTAAGCTTAGGCCACGTTTAGGGAGACATCCGATGTCGCAATTAGCCGAGAAGACCGACACCAAGGCGGAAAAGCGCGAGCCCAAAGGCGTCCAGCTCAAGGACGCCGACTTCAATTGGGAGGACCCGCTCGACCTCGAAGGCGAATTGTCCGAGGACGAGCGCATGGTGCGCGACACCGCGCGCGATTATGCGCAGGAGAAACTGTTCCCGCGCATCATCGCCGCCTACCGCGACGAGAAATATGACCCGGCGATCGTCAAGGAGATGGGCGAGCTCGGGCTATTGGGTCCGACCATCCCGGAAGAATACGGCGGCGCCGGCCTCAATTATGTCTGTTCCGGCCTGATCGCGCGCGAGATCGAGCGCGCCGATTCGGGCTACCGCTCCTTGATGTCGGTGATCTCCTCGCTGGTGATGCACCCGATCTACGCCTATGGTAGCGAGGCGCAGCGCAAGAAATATCTGCCCAAGCTCGCCAAAGGCGAAATCGTCGGCTGCTTCGGCCTGACCGAGCCCGATCACGGCTCCGATCCGGGCTCGATGATGACGCGCGCCGAGAAAGTTTCCGGCGGCTATAGCCTCACAGGGTCCAAGACCTGGATCAGCAATGCGCCGGTCGCCGACATCGCCGTGGTCTGGGCCAAGCTCGACGGCAAGATCCGCGGCTTCATCGTCGAGCGCGGCACCAAGGGATTTTCCACGCCGAAGATCGAAGGCAAGCTGTCGCTGCGCGCTTCGATCACCGGCGAGGTCGTGCTCGAAGGCGCGGTGGTGCCGGAAGAAAATATCCTGCCGAATATTGCCGGCCTTGCCGGCCCGTTCGGCTGCCTCAACATGGCGCGCACCGGCATTGCCTGGGGCGCGATGGGGGCGGCGGAATTCTGCTGGCACCGGGCGCGCGACTATACACTCACCCGCAAGCAATTCGGCCGGCCGCTCGCCGCCAATCAGCTCATCCAGAAAAAGCTCGCCGACATGCAGACCGAGATCACGCTCGGCCTGCACGCGGCTTTGCGGCTGTGCCGGCTGATCGACCAGGGCAAGGCCTCGCCGCCTTCGATCTCGCTGCTCAAGCGCAACAATTGCGGCAAGGCGCTCGACATCGCGCGCCTAGCCCGTGATATGCACGGCGGCAACGGCATTTCCGAGGAATATCACGTCATGCGCGTGCTCTGTAATCTGGAAACCGTGAACACCTACGAGGGCACGCACGACATTCATGCATTGATCCTCGGCCGCGCGCAGACCGGAATCCAAGCTTTCATGTAGCTGCGTTCATGTAACGAGCGGGAGCACAGCATGTGCCGCAATATCCGCACGCTGTTCAACTTCGAGCCGCCGGCGACGGAAGAGGAAATCCGCGCCTCGGCATTGCAATTCGTGCGCAAGCTCAGTGGCTTCGCCAAGCCGTCGCACGCCAATGCGGCGGCGTTCGACCGCGCCGTCGACGAGGTCGCCGATGCCGCACGGCGGCTGCTTACGGCACTCGAGACATCAAGCCCGGCAAAAAATCGCGAGGCCGAAGCAGCGAAGGCGCGCGAGCGGGCGAAAGAGCGGTTCGCATAAAGATCGGACGATTGAATGAGCGGCGACCTCACCGCCGAGCAAATACGAAAACTTCTTGAACTCGAGCCGAACGCCACCTGCGGCTTTGTGAAACTGACCTTTGTCAGCCCGCAGGCGCTCGCGGCGGGGACGCTGCCGGCGCCGTTCGCGCAGGCGCGCCCGGTGGGCTCGGCGCTCTATTTCATGGTGACGCCGCAAGCGCCGGTGCGGCTGCATCGCATCCGTAACGACCAGCTCTATCATTATTATCTTGGCGACCCGCTCGAACTGTTCCTGCTCCATGCGAACGGCACGAGCGAGCGCGTCGTCGTCGGACCGGATATTGGCGCGGGCCAGCGCGTGCAGTTTCTGATCCCCGGCAATACGTTCCACACGGCGCGGCTCCTGGGACGCGGGCAGTGGTTTCTCGGCGCCAGCACCGAATGGCCGGGCGTCATTCCAGACGATGTCGAGATCGGCGATCTGGACGCGCTTGCGGCGAAATATCCGGCGATCGCCCCCGAGATCAAAGCGATCGCGGCTTCCGTGAAGGTCGTGGCCTGAGGCCGTCGCGCCAAAGCTACAATCCCGTTGCAGTATCGCCGGCGCCGGGAAACTCCCGCTCCAACAACCCCTGCTCCAACAAGGAGAAGTTTCATGCGTCTGCCGCTGATCGATCCCGCCGACCTCACTCCGGAGCAGCGCCCGATTTACGACGATATGAAAGCCGGAATTGAGAAGAACTTTCAGGGTTTCGCGACCATCGCCAAGAACGGCGCGCTACTGGGGCCGTGGAATCCGTGGCTGCACGAGCCGAAATTCGGCAAGCCGATCTGGGACCTGACCTTGGCGCTTTCGGTGTCGCCGTCGCTGCCGCGCACGGTACGGGAAGTGGCGATCCTGGCGACCGGCGCGGCCTTTCACTCGTCGTACGAGCTCTACGCCCACGTCATCGCGGGCGAGCGGCGCGGCCTGTCCGACGACAAGCTAGCCACCATCGTCTCCGGGCAGCGCCCGACCGATCTGACCCGCGAAGAAGCGGTCGCTTATGACGTCGCCTCCTCGCTGCTGCATCACGGCACTTTGCCGGAACTGAGCTATCGGGCGGCCGTCCAAACATTCGGCCAGCACGGCGCGGCCGAGCTCATTTATCTCGTCGGGCTCTACTGCCTGGTTTCCGTGACACTGAACGGTTTCAATGTTCCCGTGCCGGAGACGGAAGCCGATTAGAATCTCTGAACCGCGCCGCCTATTCCTGCTCGGTGCGGCAGGCCTCGAACAGGAACCAGGTGCGCCGCTCGGATTCGTCGATCCAGTTTTCAAGCATGCTCGTGGTCGCCACATCGCCGTGCTCGTCGCACAAGTCGTGGGTCTCGCGCATATGGGCGGTCAGCTGTTTGTTGTCGTCGCGCAGCTCGGCCAGCATGTCGAGCGGCGTGACGAATTCGGCATCGTTGTCCAGCACGCGCTTGAGCTTGTTGATATGGCCGATCGAACGGATCGTGGTGCCGCCGATCTTGCGTGCGCGCTCGGCGATGTCGTCGGTCATCGCGAAAATCTGGTCGGACTGCTCGTCGAGCATCAGATGATAGTCGCGGAAATGCGGACCCGACATGTGCCAATGGAAATTCTTGGTTTTTACATAAAGCGCGAACACGTCGGCAAGCAGGATGCGCAGTGCGCCCGAAATATCGCCGACGGCATTGTGCTTGAGATCGGTCGGGGTTCCGAGCGCGGCGGTGCGCGAGGCTTTGGCATTCATGGCTTCAATCCTTTTGTCGTTACTCAATAGGTCAATTGCAGGGGGGATAACGCACGAGCCGCCGATTAGTCTCAGGCGGTTCGCGGGTGAAATTTACGCACGGCAAGAAAGCCGAGCACGATGAAGATAATCAGCACAGCGCCCTGGCCAATGAGGAACGGCGGCTCCGATTGGGTTGGCGCCAGATCGTGCAATGCCGGCACTTTCAGGAAGCCCTGGAAGACCAGAACGAAGCAGTTCAGGTAAAGCGCCGCCGTGGCGGTGACCACATAGATCCGGCGCCAGGCGCCGGCGAGATGAAACAGATAATAGGCGCCGACCGCGACGGCGAGAAGAATGAGCGAGAGGATGCCGACGGCGCGCGGCGGGTCGAAGCCGAACGGCGCCAACGGAAAGCCGGTGGCGCTGGTCAAAATCGTCGTCAGCAGGAACAAGGCGGTCCAGCCGCCGAGCGCTTTGCCGGTCAACAGGCCGTAGAGAACGACCAGGCCGGACACGATGCCGATCAGGCTCAGGCCAACATGAATAGCAAGCAATGACACTGTCACCTCCTCATTTTATTGCATTTCAACTTCGCAATTGCGGGGCGTCCCGCCGCACGAAATTCTTTCCATCAAACGCGTGACTTGGTGATGAAATCCACGATTGCCGCCGTGGTCTGCCGCGGCTGCTCTTCCATCACCCAATGGCCCGAATCCGCGATGACGCCGCCCGTGACGTTGCTGCCGACGAACCGCATAATGTCGGCCATCAGCGTCTTGTAGGAGTGGTCGGCGCCGAGCGCGAGGATCGGCATGGTCAGCTTGCCTTTCGCGGCCAAGGCCTTGTTGTCGATGGCGTCCTGGGCGAAAGCGGCAAATTGCTCGAACGCGCAATGCATGGCGTGGGGGCGGGCGTAGAGCCGCGCATAATGCCGCCGAACCGCTTCGCCGATCTTTTTCGGGTTCGCCGACAGTTCGTTCCAAAAGCGGTCGAGATAAATACGCTCGCGGCCTTTGACCAGGCGCTCGACGTCGGGCCCGCGAAAATTGAAGTGCCAGACTTTCGGATTGCGCAGCTGGTCGTCCCAGGGTCCGATCCCCGGCAGCGGCGCGTCGACGACGACCCAGCATGTAACCCGCGCCGGAAACTGCGCGGCCAAGGCGTAGCCGACCATATTGCCGATGTCGTGGGTGACGAGCGCCGCAGTCTCGATCTTCAAGCGGTCGAGCACCTGCGCGATATCCTGGGCTTGGGTTTTCTTGTCGTAACCGCCGCGCGGATGCGACGACAGGCCCATGCCGCGCAGATCGGGCACGACAATTGTGTGATCCTTGCACAAAGCGGTCGCGACCGGAGCCCACATATCGCCGGTGTCGCCGAAGCCGTGCAGCAGCACCACCGCCGGTCCCTGGCCGCCGTAACGAACATGAATCGCGGCACCGGAGGTCTTGATGTTCCGGACTTTGAAATCCCTTGGAAAAGCGAAGGCCTTCGCCGATTGAGCCACAACCACATCTCCGCTTGTACGCGGCCGTTTCGCCGTGCAGACCCGTACCGGTCAGCTATAGTATGTCGTATTGTGCGCCTGAAGCGAAGAACGGTCAGAGCAGCATTGCAATGTGCAGGCTGCGGGACCAGTTGAGTGATCTCAAGAGCATATTGCGGAGTGTCTTATGAATAGCCATCACTTTCATGCCGTCGTCTGGATCGATCATCACGAGGCGCGCATCTTTCATTTCAACCCGAGCGACGCCGACAGACTGGTCCTGCACCCCGACAATCCGCACGTGCATATCCACCACAAGGCCAATTCGATCGGCTCAGGCCACGCCGCGGAAGACGAAAACTTCCTCGACGCGGTGGCGAAAGCGATTGCCGACGCCGGCGCTGTCCTCATCACCGGACCGGCCAATGCCAAGACCGACCTGGTGAAACATATCAGCGCGCATGAGCCGCAATTGATGAAAATCATCACTGGCATCGAGACGGTCGACCACCCGAGCGACGGCGAGCTCGTTGCCCATGCGCGCAAATATTTTAAAGTCGAGGACTTGATGTTGCCGCAGAAAAAATAGCGGAGGCCCGCCATGCGCTGGTTCTATCTTGTGATCGTCATTATTTTTGTCGCCGCAACTCTGATCTTCGTGCTGCAGAATTTCGATCTGGTGACGATGGCTTTTCTCGGCACGCGCATCCGCGCGCCGCTCGCGCTTCTGGTCGCGGTGGTCTACGTGCTCGGCGCGATCACCGGCGGCTCGCTATTCGCGCTGCTGCGCCATTCGATCCGCGGCTCCAAAGCCGGCGTGTAATTGGGCCGCAATCACTGACAGCCCGCTGCCATCTTCCGCATGTCTTTACGAAGTGGCGAGGCTTGCGGCGCGGCAGCGGCCGACCCATATCGGTTGCGCGGCCACCACGCTTCCCGCCTTCCGGCCGCTTTCCAACAACAGATACGGATCCGCCATGCCGCAATCGATGTCGCAAAGCTCGCTGCCGACCCTTGAAATCACGCTCAACGCCCTGTCCGCTGTTCTCGACAAGGCGGAAGCCTTCGCCACGGCGAAAAAGATCGACCCCGCGGTGCTGCTGCGCACGCGCCTTGCGCCGGACATGTTCGACCTCACCCGCCAGGTCCAGATCGCAACCGACCAGGCCCGGCGCGGCGCCGCGCGGCTTGCCGGCGTCGAGCCGCCGAGCGCGCCGGACAATGAGACGACGATCGCGCAGCTTAAGGAGCGCATCGCCAAGACGGTCGCCTTCGTAAAGGGCCTCGACCGCAAAGCCGTCGACGCCTCGGCCGAACACGAGATCACCTTCCCGCTCGGCCCGGAGAAGAAAGGCCACATGAAGGGCGACGATTATCTCAACCACTTCGTGCTGCCGAATTTCTATTTCCACTGCGCCACCGCCTACGACATCCTGCGCCATTGCGGCGTGGAGATCGGCAAGCAGGATTTCATCGGCCAGATTCCGTTGAAGATCAGCTGATCAAGATCACCTTAACTTGACCGTCATGGCCGGCTTGTCCCGGCCATCCACGTCTTTGGGCTTGCGGTAACTAAGACGTGGATGCCCGGCATAAAGCCGGGCATGACGAGTTGGGGTGGTGTCGGCGCCTCACTGCATCGACAGCGAGGAGATCGCGACATTCACGCTGCCGCCGGCATTGGCGATGATCCGCAGTGTCTTGTCGTCATAGGCGATGCCGGTGAGCCGCAGATCGTCGACCGTCGCGCTGGCGCGCAGGCCGGGCGCCTGCGCCGCCAGATTGCCGACCGCGGCCGCGATCCGCGTCTTGGCGTCCGCGGCGAAGGGTTTGAGGTCGATGACCGCCTGATCGGCGAGCGTCTTTTGCAAGTAAGGCGCGGCTGCCTGCGCGGCAGCGCCAAGCAGGCCGAAAGCGGCTTGCGATTGCACGTCGAGCGCGACGTCGGTGAAGCGCAGGATCTGATTGCCCTGATCGAGCGCCGGCCGGCCCCAGACATAGACCGTGGCATCGGCGCCGAGCGAAAAGAAACCGCTCTTCTTCACGCGCACCAGAAGCGAGATCAACAGGCGATCGCCGGCGGCGGCGACGCTCGCCTGCTTGACGGTCACCGCAAACGATCCGGAGCCATCTTCGGGAAAAGTCTTGCCGGCAAACTGCGTCTCCAGAAGCCGGCTCACCTCGGTAAACGGGATATCGATCGGCACGGCGATATCGACATGCCCTTGATTCGTCTGCGGCACGAGATCGAGCTGCTGCGGGAACGGACAATCGGGCCTGGTCTCGTTCGGCACGATGCGGGTATCGGCCTGCACGCCGACCAAGAGCGTCACCGCCTTGGCATCGATCAGCGGCTGCGCGGCGATGGCGCGGCGCGGCCGGATTTCGAGCCAGAGATTGGGCATGACGCCGCCCTGGCCGCTTCCTTGGCCGGCCGCGCCGAGCGAAATGGCGCGGCACAGCTTGGCCCATTCGCCGCGCGCCGCGGTCTCGATGAACGGATTGGCGCGCAGTTGCGTCTCCAAGGCGCCGGTCTGTTGATGCACCATGGCGTCGAGGACAGGCTTCACCTCGCCGGCAACGCTGAGCTTGAGTCCGCCGATCGGCAGCACGACGTCGACGACGTTGACTTGCGCGGCGAGATTGGGCGCAAGCCGCCAGTTCGGCGCGATGGTCGGCCGCGCCGTCGTCGTCACGCCGCCATGAATATCGGTGTGCTGATCGAACGCCTTGCCGGCCAGATTTTGCACCTGTTGGCCGAGATTGCCGCCGATGAGATTGCCGATGGCGTCGCCGGCCGCCGTCACCCCCGTGCCGACGCTGCCGGTGAGAGTGCCGATCGCCTCGAACTGGCCGCTGAGCGGCGTGTTGACCGTCAGCATGCCCGGCTGCCCGCTCACGGCAAACGGCCCGCGATTGACGGTGAAGGTGAGCTGCGCGTTGGACAACAGCTTCGACACCGGATTTTGCGGCTTGCCCGACAGATCGCGCGGCGCCTGCGCGTCGAGCGCCTCGCTGATCGCCGACAGCGCGATCGCCGCCGGCGCCAGCACCACCGAATTGCCGGTCAGCGGCGGCAACGGCGGCATGGCGACGAGCGCGGGCCGCACCTGCTGCGGCGCGACTGGCCACAGCGCGTTCATCACGAACGTCGCCCCGGCGAAAGAGCCGACCAGAACGAGAGCACCTAATAATATGGTGCGAAGCCGCATCGCGAATCGCTCCCCAAGCCGATTCTAGGAGTGGCGGTCACGCTTGTCCCGCGATGTTTTGTTGCTGGTCTCTGGTACAACTATCGCGTCGCCACCGGATGAGGAGGCAGCAGTTTGGACCCGGAATTCATCCGTGACCTGTTTTCGGAATTCGGCCCGGTCACCATCCGGCGGATGTTTTCCGGCGCGGGCATTTTCCGCGACGGCCTGATGTTCGGCCTTATCGTCCGCGACGTGATTTATTTGAAAGCCGATGAGGAAGATGCGGCGGATTTCAAGCGCGAAAGCTGCCGGCCGTTCACCTATACGCGCGGCAAGAATTCAGGCCGGCCGAAACAACATGCTTTGCCTTATTGGCGGCTGCCGGAGCGGCTCTATGACGATCCAGATGAATTGGCGGTCTGGGCACGCAAGGCGTTTGCCATTGCTGAACGGAAGAAATCGGCGGCGCGGAAGCGAAAGACGCCGAAACGGCGCTCGTAGCTCGCGTCACTATCTCGCGTCACTATAACGGCGGCTCCTCGCCGCCTTCGCGCTTGCAGGCGATGCTTGCTTCCTCGAGATCGAGCTCGCGCTCGATGCGGCGGCGGGCTTCGTCGGTGATCTCGCCGCGCTGGAGCGACCCATAGATGTATTCGCGTTCGGCCGCGATCAGCTCGATACGTAGCTCCGTCGCCAGCATCGCGGCGGCCATTCCCTCGGGCGTTGTCTGCGGCAGCCGTCCGGCCCGGTATTCATGGCGGGCGCGCAGAATCGCGTGCGCCTCAGGCGAAAGCCGCCCCGCGTCGGCTAATTGCTCCAGGCGTGCATACGCCACGTCGAGCGCCTGCGCCCGCGCCGCGACTTCGGCCTGGTGCTCGCGCTCGCGTTCTTCGTTCGCGTGCGCAGCGAGCCCGAGCCAGTTCACAACGCCCGGCAGCATCAAGCCCTGGCCGATCAGAGTCACGACGATGATGCCGAAGGTGATGAAGAGAATGAGATCTCGATCCGGGAACGGCGCACCTGACGCCGTGAAGAACGGCAGCGCCAGCGCCGCGGCGAGCGAGACCACGCCGCGCACGCCGACGAAAGAGAGCAAGAAGGCCCATGTCCAGGGTGGTGACGGATCGCGCCGGCGCAGCGCGGTGCTCAGCCAGCGCGGCAGATAGACCGCCGGAAAGACCCAGATGAAGCGCGCCACAATCACCACCGCCACGGTCAGCAAGATGGCAAAGGCGAAATGCTGCCACGGCACCTCATGCATGCGGATGAATAACGTCCGCACCTGCATGCCGGTGACCAGAAAAACGAGGCCCTCGAGCAGATAGATGAGCAGGTCCCAGAAGAAGATGCCTTGCAGCCGCGTTGCTGCCGGAATGAGCAGCGGCCCGTTCCAGCTCACATACAGGCCGGCCGCCACCGTCGCCAGCACGCCCGAGCCGCCCAACTGCTCGGGGAAGAGAAAGGCGACGTAAGGCGTCATCAGCGACAGGGTGATCTCGACACGCGGGTCATGCGCCCAGCGGCGCAGCCGCAGACTCGCCCAGCCGACGGCGATGCCATAGGCGATCTCGCCGACGACGATGAGCGCAAAGGTGCCGGCCGCCTTGTCGAGAGAGAACAGCCCGGTGCTGACCGCGGCGACGGCGAAACGATACAGGATCAAGGCCGTAGCGTCGTTGGCGAGACCTTCGCCTTCGAGTATGACGACCAGCCGGCGCGGCAAGCCGAGCCGCCGCACAATGGCGAGCGGCGCCACCGCGTCGGGCGGCGACACGATGGCGCCGAGCACGAAACCGACAGCAAGCGGCATGCCGAGGAGCCAATAGGCGGCTGCCGCCACCCCGCACGTTGTGAACACGACCCCGCCAAAGGCGAACAGCGCGATCGGCCGCAGACTGAACTTGAACTCGCGCCAGCTCATGGCGACGCCGGCCGAATAGATCAGCGGCGGCAGGATGCCGAGCAGCACCAATTCGGGCGCGAGCGCGATGCGCGGCAGGTCGGGCACGAGCGCGAGCACGATGCCGGCGATGACCAGAAGGATCGACGCCGGCGTGTTCAGCCGCCGCGCGGCAACGGCGACGACCACCAGCACGCCGAGCAAGAGCAGGATAGTTTCGATGGTCTCCGCCATGCGGCGCCCTCTACAAAAAACTCTGCGGATCGACGTCGATATCGAGCTTGATGGTGCCGCGCCGCTTCGGCGCCTTGGCGAGGAGCCGCCGCAGATAGGCCGAGAGATCGTAATTGCGCGCCGCTTTCAGGAGAAGCCGCATGCGGTGGCGGCCGCGAATGAGCGCGAGCGGCGCTTCGGCGGGGCCGAGCATGCGCACGCCGTCCTTGGCGTTCTCGTTGATCGGAGCGGAGCGCGCGAGCTCGCGGGCATAGGCCATGGTCTCGTGCTTGTCGGCGCCGGAGACGACGATCGAGGCGAGCCTTCCGAACGGCGGGTAATGGGTTTTTTCGCGCAGCTCGATTTCGGCGTCGTAAAACGCCTCGCGGTCCTGCGCGATCAAGGCGCGCATCACCGGATGGTCGGGCTGGTGCGTCTGCAAGAAGCCGCGGCCGATGCCGGCATCGCGGCCGGCGCGGCCGACGACCTGATGCAGCAGCTGGAAGGTGCGCTCGGCGGCGCGCGGGTCGCCGTTGCTCAAGCCCAAATCGCCATCGACCACGCCGACGAGGTTCAACATCGGAAAATTGTGACCCTTGGCGACGAGTTGGGTGCCGATGATGACGTCGAAGCGGCCTGCGGCGATCTCGGCAAATTCCTCACGCATGCGCTCCACCGTCGCGACGAGGTCGCTCGAAAGCACCAGCACGCGTGCCTCGGGGAAAAGTTCACGCACTTCTTCTTCCAGCCGCTCCACGCCGGGGCCGCAAGCAACGAAAGAATCTTGCGCGCTGCATTTCGGACAATTCGCCGGATGCGGCATGGCGAAGCCGCAATGGTGGCAGACGAGTTGCTTGCGAAAGCGGTGATCGACCAGCCAGGCCGCGCAATTCGGGCAGGAGAAGCGGAAGCCGCACGTCCGGCACAGAGTGAGCGGCGCATAGCCGCGGCGATTGAGAAACAGCAGCGCCTGCTCGCGGCGCTCCAGCGCCGTTTTCACTTCGCCGGCGAGCACCGGCGAGATGAAGCGCCCGCGCGGCGGCGAGGCAGCGCGCAGATCGATCGCCTCGACCGACGGCAGGCGCTGGCCGCCGAAGCGCTCCGGCAGCGCGAGGCGTTGATAGCGCCCGCGCCGCGCATTCGCCTCGCTCTCGACTGAGGGCGTCGCCGACGACAGCACGATCGGGATTTTGGCGATATGGCCGCGCACCACCGCCATGTCGCGAGCGTGATAATGGACGCCGTCCTCCTGCTTGTAGGCGGAGTCGTGCTCTTCATCGACGACAATAAGCCCGAGATCGGCGTAAGGCAGGAACAAAGCCGAGCGCGCGCCGACAACGACAGCGGCCTCGCCTTTGGCGACGGCCGCCCAGCTGCGCGCGCGTCGGCGCGGCGTGAGCTCGGAATGCCATTCGGCGGGCCGGGTGCCGAAGCGCAAGGCGAAGCGGTCCAAGAACTGCGCGGTGAGCGCGATTTCCGGCATCAGGATCAGGCTTTGCCTTCCGCTCCTGATCGTATCGGCTATCGCCTCGAAATAGACTTCGGTCTTGCCCGATCCGGTCACGCCATCGAGCAGCGTCACCGTGTAGCCGCCCTTGGCCACGGCGGCTTTCAGCGCATCGGCGGCGGCGCGCTGCGCCGCGGAGAATTCCGGCTGCGCGAAATCCGGATCGGGTTGTTCGGCGACCGGCTCCGGCGGCAGCACCACGGTCTGCAACGTGCCTTCGTCGATCAGGCCGTCGATGACGCCCGCGGAGACTCCGGCTTCGCGCGCCGCTTCGCTTTTGCCGCGCAGCATGCCGTCGGCCAACAGCGCCAGCACGCGCTGGCGCGCCGGCGTCATCCGTTGCGGCGGCGCACCGGCGAGCCGCACGCCGACGCGCTCCCGCTCCTCGCCGAGATGCTCGCCCATGCGCAGGCACATGCGCAACACCATGCCGCGCGAATTCACCGTGTAATTCGCCACCCAATCGACGAAAGTCCGCAGCTCGGGCTTGAGCGGCGGGAATTCGAGTTTCTCGTCGATATCCTTGAGCCGGTTGTCGAGGCGGATGTCAGGTTTGGGATTTTCCGTCCACACCACGCCCGTCGCCTCGCGCGCGCCGAGCGGCACGCTGACGATGTCGCCCGGAGCGAGCGCGAGCCCGTCCGGCACCCGGTACGAATAGGCCCGGTCGAGCGCGACCGGGACCAGGACATCAACGACGCGTTTGGCCATTGCGTGAGTCTGGGCCGATTCCGGGCGGTTTAGGAAGGGTAAAGGCGGAAGCCCTAGATTGGCCGCGCAGTCCCGTTAAAGCCCGAATCTAGTGCGCAAAACGCGGCGAAAAAGGCCTTAACCCACGTGCCTGAAAGAGAACTCACCGCCGTTGCACCACAAGTCGCCGCCGAGATCGCGCATTGGCTCAAACATCTCGGCGCCGAGCGGCGCATGTCGCCCAAGACCGTCGAAGCCTATCAGCGCGATGTTTTGCAGTTCCTTGCATTCCTGGCCGAACATCTCGGCGGCAAGCCGTCGCTGAAAGACCTTGCCGCGCTGACGCCGGCCGATGTACGCGCCTTTATGGCGGCGCGGCGCGCAGACGGCATCGGCAGCCGCTCGCTGATGCGCACGCTCGCCGGCACCCGCGCCTTCGCCCGCTTTCTCGAGCGCAACGGCAAGGGCAGCGTTGGCGCGCTTTCGGCAGTGCGCGCCCCGAAGATCGGCAAGACCCTGCCGCGGCCGCTTGCGGTTTCGGGCGCACGCGCCGTGGCCGATCCCGCTATTGCCGCGAACGACGGCCGCGAGCCGTGGATCCACGCGCGCGATGCAGCGGTGCTCGGCCTGCTCTATGGCTGCGGCTTGCGCATTTCCGAAGCGCTCGGTCTCAAGCGTGGTGAGTTCGGCGCGCGCGACGTGCTCAGCGTGATCGGCAAGGGAAGAAAGCAGCGCATGGTGCCGCTCATCTCCACGGTCGCCAAACTCATCGCCGACTATGTCGCGCTGTGCCCTTATGACCTGCCGGAAGACGGGCCGCTATTCGTCGGCGCCAAAGGCGGCCCGCTGTCGCCGCGGCTGGTGCAACTCGCGATGGCGCGGCTCCGCGGCGCGCTCGGGCTGCCTGAGACGGCAACGCCGCATGCGCTGCGGCACTCCTTCGCCACGCATCTTCTGGCGCGCGGCGGCGACCTGCGCTCAATCCAGGAACTTTTGGGCCACGCCTCGCTGTCGACCACGCAGATCTATACTGAAGTGGATGCCGACCGGCTGATCGAAGCCTATCGCTCGGCCCATCCGCGCGCGTAACATTTTACCCCGTCATCCCGAGGTGCGAGCGTAGCGAGCCTCAAAGGATGACGGTACAGTGGCCCCCAACAAGGGGGCCATCATGTCGGAAATCAGCGAAGCCATCGAAAAGGCCAAGGAAGGCGAGAAGATCGAGATCGGCGAAGGCTTCAACCGCAAGGTCGCGCTGGTCATCGCGATTCTGGCGTTGTTCCTGTCGTTCTCGGAGACGCTTGGCAAGGGCGCGCAGACCGAAGTCACCACCAAGAATATCGAAGCCTCCGACCTGTGGGGCTTCTTCCAGGCCAAGAACATCCGCATGACGCAGATCACGACCGCCGCCGAAGAGATGACCGTGGCCGCGGCTGGCGCCACCGATCCTGCCGCCAAGGACGCGATGCAAAAGCAGATCGACGCCTGGAAGAAGAACGTCGAGCGGATCGACACCGAACCAAAGACGGGCCGTAAGGACATCGAGGAACAGGCCAAGCACGCCGAGGAAGAGCGCGATCTGTCGACGGCGAAATACCACCACTATGAATTGTCGTCGGCGGCATTTCAGGTCGGCATCGTGCTCGCCTCCGCGGCCGTAATCACCGGCATGGCGGGGCTGGCTTGGCTCGCCGGATTGCTCGGCGTTGTCGGGCTCGGGCTGTTGGCGCTCGGTCTGTTCGCGCCGCACGCGGTGCCGTTCATCGCGTCGCTGTAGAGCAAAAAACCGCTCATTCCCGCGAACGCGGGAATCCAGACGATCGCAGCGAGGAACTGGGTCCCCGCTTTCGCGGGGACGAGCGGCCGATATGTTCCCTCAGAAATTAATCGCGCGCTTGTTGACCGCGAGCGCGGCCTCTTTGATCGCTTCCGTCAAAGTGGGATGGGCGTGGCAGGTACGCGCAATGTCCTCGGAAGAAGCGCCAAATTCCATGGCAATGGCGGCCTCGCCGATCATATTGCCGGCATCGGCGCCGAGAATGTGAATGCCCAGCACACGGTCGGTCTTGGCGTCGGCGAGGATTTTCACGAAGCCATCGGTGGTGAGGTTGACCTTGGCGCGGCCGTTGGCCGTGAACGGAAACTTGCCGACATTGTAGGCGACGCCGGCCGCTTTCAGCTCTTCCTCGGTTTTGCCGACGGAGGCGATTTCCGGATAGGTATAGACGACGTTGGGAATGACATCGTAATTCACATGACCGGCCTGGCCGGCGAGGATTTCGGCGACAGCGACGCCCTCCTCTTCCGCCTTGTGCGCCAGCATCGGACCCGCGATCACGTCGCCGATGGCATAGATGCCGGGCACATTGGTCTGGAAATGTCCATCAACCACGACGCGGCCGCGATTGTCTTTCTTCACGCCGACGGCTTCGAGACCAAGCCCCTCCGTGTAAGGCACCCGTCCGATGGCGACGAGCACCACGTCGGCTTCGAGCGTCTCGGCGGCGCCGCCGGCTGACGGCTCGACCTTGACCTTGAGAGTCTTGCCCGACGTATCGACGCCGGTGACCTTCGACGACAATTTGAAGGTCAGCCCCTGCTTCTGCAGCATGCGGTGGAATTGCTTGCCGACTTCGCCGTCGATGCCCGGCAGGATGTGATCGAGGAATTCGACGATGGTCACGTCCGCACCCAGGCGCCGCCACACCGAGCCGAGCTCGAGCCCGATAATGCCGGCGCCGACAATGAGCAGCTTTGCCGGCACCTTGGCGAGATCGAGCGCGCCGGTCGAGGACACGACGCGCTTCTCGTCGATATCGATGCCGTTCAGGCGCGTGACGTCGGAGCCGGTGGCGATGACGATATTCTTGGTTTCGAGAACCTGCGTCTTGCCGTCATTGGCCTTCACTTCGATTTTGCCGGGTGCGGTGATCTTGCCGGTGCCGATGAAGCTCTCGATCTTGTTTTTCTTGAACAGATAGTCGACGCCTTTGACATTACCGTCGACGCCCTGCTGCTTGTATTTGAGCATGGCGGCGAGGTCGACGGAGGGCTTGCCGACCTTGATGCCCATGTCGGCGAATTTATGCGCGGCTTCCTCGTAGAGCTCCGAGGCATTGAGCATCGCCTTCGAGGGGATGCAGCCGATATTGAGACAGGTGCCGCCGAAGGTCGGCATCTTCTCGATGACGGCGGTCTTCATGCCGAGCTGCGCCGCGCGAATGGCGCAGACATAGCCGCCGGGGCCGGAACCGATGACGATGAGATCGTAAGCCATCAACAAAACTCCGTACTCTCAATCGTCATGGCCGCACTTGTTGCGGCCATCCACGTCTTCGGAGAAACGAAAAGACGTGGACACCCGGCACATAGACGTTCGAAGAACGGCGTCGCTTCGCTCGCCTATGTCCGGGCATGACGCGATTAAAGATCCAACACGAGCCGCGCCGGCTCTTCGAGGCTTTCCTTGACCCGCACCAGGAACGTCACTGCCTCGCGACCGTCGACGAGGCGATGGTCGTAGGACAGCGCGAGATACATCATCGGCCGCACTTCGACCTTGCCGCCGATCACCATCGGCCGCTCCTGGATCTTGTGCATGCCGAGAATGCCGGACTGCGGCGCGTTGAGGATCGGCGTCGACATCAAGGAGCCGTAGATGCCGCCATTGGTGATGGTGAAGGTGCCGCCCTGCATTTCGTCGATCTTGAGCGCGCCGTCGCGGGCGCGGTGACCGAAATCGGAGATCGCCTTCTCGATCTCGGCCAGCGATTTCTGATCGCAATCGCGCACCACCGGCACGACCAGGCCGCGCTCGGTGCCGACCGCGATGCCGATGTGATAATAGTTCTTGTAGATGATGTCGGGCCCGTCGATCTCGGCATTGACGGTGGGAATTTCTTTGAGCGCCTGGACGCAGGCGCGAACGAAGAAGCCCATGAAGCCGAGCTTCACGCCGTGCTTCTTCTCGAACAGATCGCGATATTGGCTGCGCAGCGCCATGACGTGGCTCATATCGACCTCGTTGAAGGTCGTGAGCATGGCGGCGGTGTTCTGCGCGTCTTTGAGCCGCTTGGCGATGGTCTGGCGCAGCCGCGTCATGCGCACGCGCTCTTCGCGCGCGGCATCGTCGGCGGGCGACGGCGCACGGACCTGGACCGCTGCCGCGGACTGCGCGACAGGCGTCGGCTGCGCCGCGGCGCGCTCGATCGCCGCCAGCATGTCGCCTTTGGTGACGCGGCCGTCCTTGCCGGTGCCCGGCACGGTCGCGGCATCGAGGCCGGTTTCGGCCGAGAGTTTGCGCACCGAGGGCGCAAGCGGCGCGTCGACAACTTTGGCGGCTGCGGGAGCGGCAACGGGAGCCGGCGCGGATTTGGCCGCAGGCGGTGGCGCAGCGGCGAGAGCCGCTTTCGCAGCGGGGGCCGCGCCGGCGCCTTCCTTGATCTGACCGAGGATGGCGCCGACAGCGACGGTTTCGCCGTCTTTCGCCGCGATCTCGCTCAGCACGCCGGCGGCCGGCGCCGGCACCTCGATCGTAACCTTATCCGTCTCGAGCTCGACCAGCGGCTCGTCCACCGCGACCGCTTCGCCCGCTTTCTTGAACCATTTGCCGATGGTCGCCTCGGTGACCGATTCACCGAGCGTCGGCACGCGTATCTCTGCCATTTTTCTTGCCCTTCTTCGCCGTCGTCCTGAGGCGCGAGCGAAGCGAGCCTCGAAGGACGACAATGCTCATCCTTCGAGGGCGACCTGCGATCGCCACCTCAGGATGACGATGAATTACCCCAGAGCGTCTTCCAAGAAATTCTTGAGCTGCAGGAGATGCAGCGACATCTGTCCGACCGCGGTCGACGCCGAAGCCGGCCGGCCGGCATAGCGCGCGCGGCGGTGTTTGGCGCCGATCTGGTTGAGCACCCATTCGAGGAAGATGTCGACGAACACCCAGCCGCCCATATTGCGCGGCTCCTCCTGGCACCAGACGATCTCAGCGTCCTTGAAGCGGGACAATTCCGTCATCAGCGCCTTGGTCGGGAACGGATAGAGCTGCTCGATGCGGAGCAGATAGATATCGTCGATGCCGCGCTTCTCGCGCTCGTCGTAGAGATCGTAATAGACCTTGCCGGAAGAGAGCACGACGCGGCGGATTTTCGCGTCGGGCACGAGCTTGATCTTCTCGCCGGGCAAAGTCTGCGCGTCATCCCACAATAAGCGATGGAACGACGTCGCCGGCCCCATGTCTGCGAGCTTCGACACCGCGCGCTTGTGGCGCAACAGCGACTTCGGCGTCATCAGGATCAGGGGCTTGCGGAAGTCGCGCTGAATCTGACGGCGCAGGATGTGGAAATAGTTGGCCGGCGTCGTGCAGTTGGCGACCTGCATGTTGTCTTCGGCGCACATCTGCAGATAGCGTTCGAGCCGCGCCGAGGAGTGTTCCGGCCCCTGCCCTTCATAGCCGTGCGGCAACAGGCAGACGAGGCCCGACATGCGCAGCCATTTGCGCTCGCCCGACGAGATGAACTGGTCGAACACGACCTGGGCGCCGTTGGCGAAGTCGCCGAACTGCGCCTCCCACAAAGTCAGCGCGTTCGGCTCGGCGAGCGAATAGCCGTATTCGAAGCCGAGCACGGCCTCTTCCGAGAGCATCGAATTGATGACTTCGTAGCGCGCCTGGTTCGGGGCGAGCTCATTGAACGGCGTGTAGCGCTGCTCGTTCTCCTGATCGATCAGCACCGAATGGCGCTGCGAGAACGTGCCGCGCTCGGAATCCTGACCCGACAGCCGCACGCGATGACCCTCGAGCAGCAGCGTACAGAAGGCCAGCGCCTCGCCGGTCGCCCAATCGATGCCGTCGCCGGTCTCGATCGATTTACGCCGGCTATCGAGGAAACGGTTGAGTGTCTTGTGCAGGTGAAAGCCCTGCGGCAACGCCGTGATCTTCTCGCCGATCTCTTTCAGCTCTGCGAGATCGACGCCGGTTTTGCCGCGGCGGGGATCGTCGGCGTCGGCCGACGACTTGAACCCGGACCAGCGGCCGTCGAGCCAATCCGCCTTGTTGGCGCGGTAGCCGAGCGCGGCATCGAGCTCCCCGTCGAGGTGCCCGCGCCAATCGGCCTTCATCTTCTCGACTTCGGCCGCGCTGACGACGCCTTCGGCGACGAGCTTGTCGCCGTAGATTTGCAGCGTGGACGGATGGTTGGCGATCGCCTTGTACATCAGCGGCTGGGTGAACGACGGCTCGTCGCCTTCGTTGTGGCCATGACGGCGATAGCAAAACATGTCGATGACGACAGGCTTCTGGAATTTCTGCCGGAACTCGGTGGCGATCTTGGCGGCGAACACCACGGCTTCCGGATCGTCGCCGTTGACGTGGAAGATCGGCGCGTCGATCATCTTGGCGACGTCGGACGGATAGGGCGACGAGCGCGAGAAGCGCGGATTGGTGGTGAAGCCGATCTGGTTGTTGACGATGAAATGAACCGAGCCGCCGGTGCGATGACCGCGCAGGCCGGACAGTCCGAAGCATTCGGCGATGACGCCCTGGCCGGCGAAGGAAGCGTCGCCATGGATGAGAAGCGGCATCACCATGGTGCGGTCATCCGGCGTGGCGCCGAGCTGATCCTGCTTGGCGCGCACCTTGCCGAGCACCACGGGGTCGACGATTTCCAGATGCGACGGATTGGCGGTGAGCGACAGATGCACCTTGTTCTGATCGAACTCGCGGTCCGATGAGGCGCCGAGGTGATATTTCACGTCGCCGGAGCCTTCGACCGCGTCCGGCGTCGATGAGCCGCCCTTGAATTCGTGGAAAATGGCGCGCTGCGGCTTGGCCAGAACCTGCGCCAGCACGTTGAGCCGGCCGCGATGCGCCATGCCGATGACGATCTCGCGGACACCGAGCGCGCCGCCGCGCTTGATGATCTGTTCCAGCGCCGGAATCATCGACTCGCCGCCGTCCAAGCCGAAGCGCTTGGTGCCGGTGAACTTGACGTCGCAGAATTTCTCAAAGCCTTCGGCTTCGACGAGCTTGTTGAGGATGGCGCGCTTGCCCTCGCGGGTGAAGGTGATCTCCTTGTCGGGCCCTTCGATGCGTTCCTGGATCCAGCCTTTTTGCGCGCCGTTCGAAATGTGCAGGAATTCGACGCCGAGCGTCTGGCAATAGGTGCGGCGCAGAATGGCGACGATCTGATGGATGGTGCCGAATTGAAGGCCGAGCACCTTGTCGAGGAAGATCGGGCGATCGAGATCGGCTTCGGTGAAGCCATAGGTGCGCGGATCGAGCTCGTCTTCGGGCTTGGGCGGCTCGAGCGCCAGCGGATCGAGATTGGCGTAGTAGTGCCCCCGCGCGCGATAAGCGCGGATCAGCATCAAGGCGCGGATCGAATCGCGGGTGGCGCGCTCGACATCGGCCGAGGACAGATCGACGCCGCGAGCCTGCGCCTCGCCTTTCACTTTGCCGCCGAGCGCTTTGCCGACTTCGCCCCAATTGCCGTCAAGCGCGGAAATCAGGTCGTTGCGCTCCGGCTGCGGCCAGCCGGGCCGCGCCCAGGACGGCCCGGTCGCGTTCTTCACCACATCGCGGGCGTCGTCCTTCAGGCTCTGGAAGAACGACTGCCATTCGGCATCGACCGCCTTGGGATCGGTCTCGTAGCGGGCGTAGAGGTCGTCGATGTAGTCGGCGTTGCCGCCGTAGAGAAAGGATGTGAGGGCGAAGGCAGCGTTCGCGTCTTGGCGAGACATGGTTCGATCCTTGGCGAATCCCCGAACGGGTGGTTTGGAAGCAAAGCGCAATAGACCCATGGCTGCGAGAGGCAGCGAATCGGCCCGGCCCGGCGCTCGGGAACTCTGTTTTACCCTATTTAGTCATCGGATGCGGCACGGAAAAGACGAAAGAAGTGAATCACGACTTCAGAACTTCAGCCAACGTTTTCCCGAGACGCGCCGGCGAAGGTGAAACCTTGATTCCAGCCGATTCCATGGCCGCGATCTTGGATTCCGCGTCGCCCTTGCCGCCGGCGATGATGGCGCCGGCATGACCCATGCGCCGACCCGGCGGCGCCGTGCGCCCGGCAATGAACCCGACCATCGGCTTCTTGCGGCCGCGCTTGGCCTCGTCCTTGAGAAACTGCGCGGCGTCCTCTTCCGACGAGCCGCCGATCTCGCCGATCATGATGATCGACTCGGTCGCCTTATCGGCCATGAACATTTCCAGCATTTCGATGAAGTCGGTGCCTTTGACCGGATCGCCGCCGATGCCGACCGCCGTGGTCTGGCCGAGGCCTTCATTCGTGGTCTGAAACACCGCCTCGTAGGTGAGCGTGCCGGAGCGCGACACGATGCCGACCTTGCCGGGCTTAAAGATGCTCGCCGGCATGATGCCGATCTTGCATTCGCCGGCCGTCATTACGCCAGGGCAATTCGGCCCGATCAGGCGCGACTTCGATCCGCAGAGCGACCGCTTCACCTTCACCATGTCGGCGACCGGAATGCCTTCGGTGATGCAGATGATCAGCGGAATTTCGGCCTGGATCGCTTCGCAGATCGCGTCGGCCGCGCCGGGCGGCGGCACATAGATGACGCTGGCGTCGCAGCCGGTCTTGTCGCGCGCTTGCGCGACCGTCTCGAACACCGGCAGGCCGAGATGGACGGTGCCGCCTTTGCCCGGCGAGGTGCCGCCGACCATCTTGGTGCCATAGGCGATCGCCTGTTCGGAGTGGAAGGTGCCGTTCTTGCCGGTAAAGCCCTGGCAGATGACCTTGGTGTTCTTGTCGATGAGGATGGACATTAAATTGTTTCCATTTAGTCGATCTAGGACGGGCACTTTAACAGTTCATCAGACGCGGGCGATTTCCTTGCGATTTCGATATCGCTGAACATTAGTGTCGTCGGCGTACCTTTGTCGCTCATTTGGTTGAAGAACTCGGTGATCGTCCGGCCACAATTTCCGGCAGCTTTTTCGCTCGTGAAAAACCACTCTGCCTGGTCACGATATCTGCCCGAAACATCTTTAGTCACGCTCAAGCCGAACTGCTGCTCTATTTGCTCTGCCAAAACATCTGCACCCATTTCGGCCGCAGGCTGCATCACGCAAACATCAAACTTCCGAATGTCTTCCGAAGGCGGGCGTACTATTGACATAGAAAGGGTTGAGCCCGGCATGTCTAAGAAGGCGAGTTCCCATTGAACCGCGTAGGATACTTTTGGGCCGAGACTGTGGAGCATGGGCAACGGTGCCGGACCAGACCGAATTAACCTCCATTTTCCGGCTACTGCAGACTTTTCGCCGGCCGCAATCATTGCTTCCGGCGTTGCCGGGTCCGCGCACGTTTTCTTGAATAAGGCGACCACCTGTTCAGCAAGCGGTTGCGCATGACACGCTGTCGTCATCAGTGCGATCACGATCATTGTCGCAATGCGGCGCATGACGATTACTTACTTTCCCTCACCGCTTTGACAATCTTCTGCGCGGCATCGTCGAGATCGTCGCCGGAGGTGACGTTGAGATTGGACTTGGCGATGATTTCCTTGCCGAGCGCGACGTTCGTTCCTTCGAGCCGCACCACCAGCGGCACGCGCAGGCCGACTTCTTTCACCGCGGCAACGACGCCTTCGGCGATGACATCGCACTTCATGATGCCGCCGAAGATATTGACCAGGATGCCCTTCACGTTGTGGTCCGAGGTGATGATCTTGAACGCGGCCGCGACTTTCTCTTTCGTGGCGCTGCCGCCGACATCGAGGAAGTTCGCCGGCGTCTCGCCGTAGAGCTTGATGATGTCCATGGTCGCCATGGCAAGGCCGGCGCCGTTGACCATGCAGCCGATGGTGCCGTCGAGCGCGACATAGTTGAGATCGTAGCGCGACGCCTCGATCTCCTTGGTGTCCTCTTCGGTGACATCGCGCAAAGCCACGATGTCGGGATGGCGATAGAGCGCGTTGTCGTCGAAGCCGATCTTGGCATCGAGGCAGATCAGGTCGCCGGATTTGGTCACCACCAGCGGATTGATCTCAAGGAGACTCATGTCCTTGGCGACGAAGGCCTGATAGAGCTTCGGCAGCACGTTCTCGGCCTGCTTGGCGACGTCGCGGTTGAAGCCGAGCACCTGCGACACATAGCGCGCGTGATGCGGCATGAAGCCGGTCGCCGGATCGATCGAGAAACTCATGATCTTGTCCGGCGTCTTGTGCGCGACCTCTTCGATGTCCATGCCGCCTTCAGTCGAGACCACGAAAGCGACGCGCGAGGTGGCGCGGTCGACCAGCGCCGAGAGATAATATTCACGGTCGATGGCCGAGCCTTCCTCGATATAGAGGCGGCGCACTTCCTTGCCTTGCGGCCCGGTCTGATGCGTCACCAAGGTCGAGCCGAGCAGCCGCGTGGCCTCGCGCTTCACCTCGGCGACTTCCTTGACCACCTTGACGCCGCCCGCTTTGCCGCGACCGCCGGCATGAATCTGCGCCTTCACCACCCAGACCGGTCCGCCAAGCGTGTTGGCCGCCGCTTCCGCTTCGGCGACGGAAAAGACCGCAATGCCGCGCGGCACCGGCACGCCGAAATCGCGCAGCACCGCTTTGGCCTGATATTCGTGAATGTTCATGAGGATGCCTGATCTAGCCGCGAAAAATTCGTCATCCTTATGAGATGCGAGCCAACGGCTCCGGCTGCGCCGGACCGAAGACAAGCGCGCCGCGAAGGATAACGGCCGCGGCGCGAAAACCCTTCGATGGCCGCTCTTGCGGCCGTCGAAGGGCACGGATGGCGTTACTTCCCCAGATCCGGCGCGATCTTCTTGCATGCATCGACCAGGCCTTCGACGGCCTGGACCGATTTCTCGAACATGCCGCGCTCGGCGCTATTGAACTCGACCTCGACAACGCGCTCGACACCCTTGGCGCCGATCACAACGGGCACGCCGACATAAAGGTCTTTGACATTGTATTCGCCGTTGAGCCATGCGGCGCACGGCAGCACGCGCTTCTTGTCGCGCAGATAGCTTTCCGCCATGGCGATGGCGGACGACGCCGGCGCATAGAAGGCCGAGCCGGTTTTCAGCAGGCTCACGATCTCGCCGCCGCCATTGCGGGTGCGATCGACGATCTGCTCGATGCGGGCCTGCGTGGTCCAGCCCATTTTCACGAGATCGGGCAGCGGAATGCCGGCCACCGTCGAATAGCGCACCAAAGGCACCATGGTGTCGCCGTGGCCGCCGAGCACAAACCCCGTGACGTCCTCGACCGACACGTTGAATTCGTCGGCGAGGAAATAGCGGAAGCGCGCCGAGTCGAGCACGCCGGCCATGCCGACCACCATGTTCTTCGGCAACCCGCAGCATTTCTGCAGCGCCCAGACCATGGCATCGAGCGGATTGGTGATGCAGATGACGAAGGCGTTCGGCGCGTATTTCTTCAAGCCGGCGCCGACCTGCTCCATAACTTTCAAATTAATGCTGAGCAGATCATCGCGGCTCATGCCCGGCTTGCGCGGCACGCCGGCGGTGACGATGCAGACCGAGGCGCCTTCGATCGCTTCGTAGGAATTGGCGCCGGCAAGCTTGGCGTCGAAACCTTCAACCGGCGAGGCCTGCACAAGATCGAGTGATTTGCCCTGGGGAACGCCTTCGGCGACGTCGAACATGACGACATCGCCCAGCTCCTTCAGACCGATCAGAAGGGCGAGCGTACCGCCGATTTGACCCGAGCCTATCAACGCAATCTTGTTTCGCGCCATGAAGAAAATTCCTTGATTGACGGGGATAAGGCCCAGCAGGGGCGGTCATTAACTCTTTCGGCGCGCGCGTTCAAGCTGGATCGCATGGCGATTTCGCCGGACGGGAACGAAAGCAGTCCTGCTATGCTTGACCGACCGCCCGGCGCGGCAAAGCGGCAAGAAGAGCGCACGAAATGACGCCTGCGAAGACCAAGACCCGGCCGGCCAAGGGCTTTCTTCGCATGCTCGGTCCGGGCCTCGTCACCGGCGCGGCCGACGACGACCCCAGCGGCATCGCCACCTATTCCCAGGGCGGCGCCCAGTTCGGCTACGCGCTGGGCTGGACCATGTTTCTCACCGCGCCGTTTATGATCGCGATCCAGTTGGTCAGCGCCCGTATCGGCGCCGTCACGGGAGAAGGGCTCGCGGCTAATCTCGGCAAGGCGCTGCCGCGTTTTCTGCTCCACGCGATCGTCGGCCTTTTGCTCATCGCCAACACGCTCAATATCGCGGCCGACATCGCGGCGATGGGCGCTGCATTGCACCTCGTCGCCGGCGGCCCGATTCTGCTCTATATCGCGCTATTCGGCATCGGCTGCCTCGCCGCCGAAATCCTGATCCCCTACCATTCCTATTCGGGATACCTGAAAACCTTGACGCTCGTGCTGTTCGCCTATGTCGCCACGGCGTTCAGCGTGAAGATTCCATGGGGCGAGGTTTTGAGCGCGACCTTCGTGCCGCGTCTGTCCTTTGATCGCGATTTCACTTTGATGCTGGTGGCGATCTTCGGCACCACGATAAGCCCCTACATGTTCTTCTGGCAGGCTTCGCTCGAAGCGGAGGGGCGCAAACTGCGCAGTCATGCGAAGGACGCCGCGGCGGCTGCAGCGCTGCGCAATCAGCTGGCGCAGCGAGATTCCGTTCGCATAAAACTAGACACCATCACCGGCATGCTGCTGTCGAATCTGATCGGCTACTTCATCATCATCACCACGGCGGCGACGCTGCATGCCCATGGCATCACGCAAATCGGCACTGCGAGCCAGGCCGCCGAAGCGTTGCGGCCGCTTGCCGGCCCGTTCGCGTTCTTTCTGTTTTCGACCGGAATCATCGGCACTGGCCTCCTTGCGGTCCCCGTGCTCGCGGGCTCTGCCGGCTATGCGGTGGCGGAAACATTCGGCTGGGAAGGCAGCCTGGAAATGCCGGCGCGCGGCGCACCGGGCTTCTATCTCGTCGTCGCCGCGGCAACGCTTGCCGGATTGGGCGCAGCGCTCACCCCGCTCGATCCGATCCGCATGCTGTTCTGGAGCGCAGTCGTCAACGGCATCGTCGCCGTGCCGCTGATGATCGCGATGATGCTTGTGGTCGGCAGCCGCAAGGTCATGGGCAAATTTGCGGCTTCACGTCTGCTGATGATTTTCGGCTGGAGCGCGACGGCGCTGATGGCCGTTGTCGTCGCCGCAATGCTGACGACGAGCGTCACGGGATAGCATTTTTTGCGCATGATCTTCTTCCGAAAACTGGTTCCCACCTTTCGGGATCATGCTCCTACGTCTCGACAATGCCTTCCGACGAGCCTGAGGTCCGTCCATGCGCCGCGCCGTGCGGCCGCGCCAGATAGCCGTCCGAGCGCATTTCAATAAGCCGCGAGGCGGTGCGGTTGAATTCCAGCGCCTCGTAACCTTGATCGGCCTTATAGAGCGCGTCGGGCTCCGCGGCCGCCGACGCGATCAGCTTCACGTTCATGTCGTAGAGCGTGTCGATCAGGATAATGAAGCGCTTGGCGGCGTTGCGGTTGTCATAGGTCATTGTCGGCACGTGATCGAGAATGAGGGTGTGATATTCGTGCGCAATGCGAAGATAGTCGGCGGCGGCGAGCGGCTCTTCGCAGAGATCGTGGAAATTAAATCGCGCCACGCCCATGAAGGCGCGCGGTACATGGACGCTCCTGGCGTGCAGCGGCAAATCTTGCGGCGCGCCCTGATGGCCGCCGGCGAGCCGCGCCCAGGCCGCGTCGAGCGCCTTGTCGGCTGAGGCGTCCGCCGGCACGTACCACACCGGCTTGCCGCCGAGCTTTTCCAGCCGGAAATCAGTGCGCGCATCGAGCCGCACCACATCCATGCGCTGCTGCAGCAGCTCGATGAACGGCACGAACAGAGCGCGGTTGAGACCGTCTTTATAGAGATCCTCCGGCGCCACGTTCGAGGTCGCAACCATGACGACGCCTTGCGCGAACAGATGCGTGAACAGCCGGCCGAGAATCATGGCGTCGGCAATGTCGGTGACGTGAAACTCGTCGAAGCAGAGCAGCCAGGCTTCCTCGGCAAGCGCATCGGCGACCATCTTGATCGGATCCTCGCCTTGGCATTCGCCGAACCTCATCTTCTGCCGGATGGCGTGAACGCGCTCGTGCACGTCGATCATGAATTCATGAAAATGGGCGCGGCGCTTGCGCAGCACCGGGCTCGCTTCGAAGAAGAAGTCCATCAGCATGGTCTTACCGCGGCCGACCGCGCCGTAAATGTAGAGCCCCTTGATGGCCGGCTGCTCGCGCGCGCGGCTCGCGAACAACCAGCCGAGCGCCGAGGATTTGCGCGCCAGGCGATGTTCGACGAGGCGCGCTTCAAGCTGCGCCATCAGGCTGACGACCGAAAGCTGCGCCTGATCTTCTTCTATCCGGCCGGCGGCGACGGCTTCCGCGTATTGTGCTGTGACCGAGCTCGGCATGAAGCGTTAACAGGCATTAATTGTTGTGAGTGAAACGTGGCGAAGAAAGGTGCAGGCTGCGCGCCAAATTGCCTTCATGTCTATGCGCGATGCCTTTCATTGTCGTCAAATGGTCGCAAAGTCTTAGCGAGCCATGCGTATAGGGAATGTAGGCATGTTGCTCAATCCTTCGCCTTGCCAAATTTCCCCGCCACACAACATGATGCTTTCGATTCGGCGGGCCTGCGAGTTCATTCGCCTGGCCCGTTTCTGCTTTCTGGGAGGAAGGCTTAAGCGAGGGCTTTTGGCGACGTAAAGTCAGCAGGAGCTCTTGGAATGCAAGAAGTCCTTCCCGAAGACGGCGTGATCCGCAAATTGTGGGCCGGCGAAGCGGCGAAGTACCGCGACCACATCCTTCGCCTCGATCCCGAAAGCCGGCGCAACAGATTCGCCGGCGGCGTATCCGACGATTTCGTCTGCAAATATGTCAAGCTCGCCAATTCGCTCGGCGCGGTTGTCTATGGATTCTTTATCGGCGACGTAATGCGGGGCGCCGCCGAATTGCGGCCGCTCGGGCTGCGCTTCGCGCGCGAGGCGGAAGCGGCGATCAGCGTCGAGAAGCGCTGGCAATCGCACGGCGTCGGCTCCGCCCTGTTGGCCCGCGTGCTGCTCACCGCGCGCAATCGCGGCTACCGGCATCTGCACATGGCCTGCATGGCCGAGAACCGCCGCATGCAGCAGCTCGCGCGCAAATTCGACGCCGAACTGACTTTCGACTTCGAGAGCGTCGTCGGCGAAGTCGAATCGTCGCGGCCGACGCCGATGTCGCTGATGCGCGAATTGATGTCGGATAGCCACGGCTTCGCCACCGCGATGCTCGATCTGCAATCGAGAATATTGCGAGTGTAACGTCCTCATCCTCCCCCGAGAGGGGGAGGGCTTTTCAGCTCGCGCGCCGCGCCCAGCGCATCTCGTCGGTGGCGAGCGGATAGGCCTCCTCAACGATATAAGGGCCGCCGCCGGTCGAGGCGCGCGACGAGAACAGCACAAAGCGCGAGACTTCAAACGACATCGAGCGGAAATGGCCGCGCGCGGCGAGATAATCCGCGACCTGATGGCTCGACGAATCGCGCAACCGCGCCAGCGTGACATGCGGCGTGTATTTGCGCCCCTCGGGTTCAAGCCCGAGCCGTTGCAGCATGCGATCATGCTCCGCCTGCAATTCCATCAGCGGCGCGACCTGCGCGGCCGAGGCCACCACCGCGCGCGGCTTGCGGCCGCCGAAGGACAACAGCCCGTCGAGCCGCAGCTCGAACGGGCGGCGATGGACGCGGCCGAGGAGGCCCGCGATTTCGTTCGCCAGCGCGTCATCGATATCGCCGATGAAGCGCAGCGTCAGATGGTAATTTTCAGGATCGATCCAGCGGGCGCCTGGCAGGCCGCCGCGCATCATGGAGAGCGTTTGAGCAACAAGCGGCGGAATTTCGAGACCGGTGAACAAGCGGGGCATGACAAACTCCAGCTCGTGTTAGCGATTCGCCGCATCCTTACAATGGGATGAACGGCGATCTTGCGCAACCCATTATGACGGATGTTGGGTATGGATTTGGTCAACAAGCCGCAAAACGTCCGGCAAAATGCGCGCGACAATGACACCGACGCCTGCGGCATTGGGGTGCATGCCGTCCTGCTGGGTGAGTTTCAGGTCGCCGGCAACGCCGTCGAGGAAAAACGGATAGAGCAGCGCGCCATATTTGGCCGCAAGCTCCGGATAGATTCGCTCGAAGGCCTGACCGTAATCGGCCCCGAGATTCGGCGCCGCGCGCATGCCGCACACCATGACGATGATGTGACGCGCGGTGAGACGCTGCAAAATCTTGTCGAGCGCGTCGCGTGTCAGTTCCGGCTTGACACCGCGCAACATGTCGTTGGCGCCAAGCTCGACGATGACCGCTTGGGTGCCTTCAGGCACCGACCAATCGAGCCGCGCCAGACCGTCGGAAGCGGTATCGCCGGAGACGCCGGCATTGGCGATGGTCGCGGCAATGCCCGATATAGCGAGCTTGCCGGCGAGCGCGGCCTGCAGGCGCGGCACAAAGCCGTCCTGGTCGGGAAGCCCGTATCCCGCCGTCAAAGAATCGCCCAATGCGACGATTTGGATCGGTGTTTGTGCGTCGGCCGGACGCGTGATTGTCCAAAAACACAGCGACAAGGTACAAATCGCCGCAATTGCGATGTGGCGCATGAAGCACCGCGCCCCATATGAGCGGACGCGCAAGGCGGACAAAGGATTTGGACCGGTCACAGGGACCAGCAAAATTCGCATGAACGACATTTCGGGCTTTCCTTTCGCCAACGACGCCATCGCGCTGAGCGGGGTCAATCTGTCACTCGGTCGCGGCGCCGCCCGGGTCCATATTCTGCGCGATATCAACCTTCAAATAAGGCGAGGCGAAGCCGTTGGCTTGTTGGGCCCGTCGGGCTCCGGCAAATCGACCTTGCTGATGGTGATGACCGGGCTCGAGCGGCCGGATACCGGCTCGGTGCTGGTCGGCGGCGAAGAGCTGCAGCGGCTCGACGAGGATCGGCTGGCGCGCTTTCGCGGCAAAAATGTCGGCATCGTGTTCCAGGCCTTTCATCTGATCCCGACCATGACGGCGCTCGAAAACGTCGCCGTGCCGCTCGAGCTTGCCGGCATTTTCGACGCGCTCGACCGCGCGGCGCAAGAGCTCGGCGCCGTCGGCTTGGCCGAACGCCTGCATCACTATCCCGCCGAACTGTCCGGCGGCGAACAGCAGCGCGTCGCGCTGGCACGCGCGCTCGCGCCCAGTCCCGCCATCCTTGTGGCGGACGAACCGACCGGCAATCTCGACGAGACGACCGGGGGCGACATCGTCGAGCTTTTGTTTCGCGGCCATGCCGCGCGCGGCACGACGCTGGTTCTGGTCACCCACGACACCGCGCTCGCGGCGCGCTGCGACCGCGTGATCCGCTTGCGCTCCGGCCAGATCGAGAGCCGCGTCGGCGCGGCCGCGCCGGCGTGATGAAGCTCGCATGATGAAAACCGCATGATCAAGAGCCTGACGCCGACCGCGTCCCGCGTGCCGCTGAGCCTCAAACTCGCCTATACCGCTTATGTGGCGGTGCTGATTCCAGTCTATTGGCACTATTACGGCCCGACCAACTTTCTGTATTTCTGCGATCTCGCGCTGATCATCACACTGATCGGGATCTGGCCCGAGAATGCGCTCCTGATCTCCAAATGCTGCATCGGGATCCTGGTGCCGCAATTCGTCTGGCTTGCCGACTTCGGCAGCAATCTCGCCGGCGTGCCGCTCACCGGCATGACCGACTACATGTTCGACACCAATCATTCGCTGTTTCTGCGCGGGCTGTCGCTGTTTCACGGCTGGCTGCCGATCCTCCTCGTCTATCTGGTCTGGAGAACCGGCTATGACGGGCGCGCGCTGCCGTCCTGGACCGTGCTGGCCTGGATCGTGCTGCCGATCTGTTTCTTCCTGATGCCGCCGCCGACGGCGCATCCGGGGCTGACACCCGTCAACATCAACTATGTCTGGGGCACCAGCGACTTGGCCAAGCAGGCTTTGGTGCCGGCCTATCTCTGGTTCGCTGGATTGCTGATCGGCTTGCCGCTTCTGGTTTATGTACCCACTCACTTGGTTCTGGCGCGCGTCGCACCGAGCGCGCATGAGCGCAAGCTTGCGGAGGCCGCGTGATGCTCGCGCCTTCGGCCAAGCCAGTGCGTTATATGCGGCTGCGCACCGCGTTGCGCTTTGCCTGGCGCGAGTTGCGCGGCGGTCTGCACGGCTTCGGCGTGTTCATTGCTTGTATCGCGCTCGGCGTGATGGCGATTGCCGGCGTCGGCTCGGTGGCAGCAAGTCTCAACGACGGTCTCGCCAGCGCCGGCCGCAGCATTCTCGGCGGCGATCTCGATTTTTCGCTGATTCAGCGCGAGGCGAGCGCGCCCGAGCGGAGCTTCCTCGATGCCCATGGCACCGTGTCGGCCGTGGCGACGCTGCGCGCCATGGCGCGCATTCCCCCTCCCTCCCCTCCCCCGCGAGGGGGGGAGGCTGGGGTGGGGGCAATTCTGATCGAGGCCAAAGCCGTCGACGGCAATTATCCGCTGGTCGACGCGGTGGTGACCGATCCAGCCATGCCGCTTGCCGGGCTTTTCGCGCAGAGCGGCGGCGCCTATGGCGCGGCGGTCGATCCGACGCTGTTGGCGCGGCTCGATCTGAAAACCGGCGACCGCATCACCATCGGCAATATCACGGTTGAACTGCGCGCGGCGCTGAAGAGCGAGCCGGACAAGATCGGCGGCGCGATCGGGCTCGGCCCGCGCGTCTTGATGAGCGAAGCGGCGCTGCGCGCCACCGGCCTGCTGCAGCCCGGCAGTCTCGTGCGCTGGCAATACCGGTTACGCCTGCCGGCCGCCGATGCCAGCGACCGCGCGGTAACCGCGCTGCAGAACCAGGTGCAGCAGGATCTTCCCGACGCCGGCTGGGAAATCCGCACCCGCAGCAAGGCCTCGCCGCAGCTCGAACGCAGCGTCGACCGTTTCACCCAGTTCCTAACGCTGGTCGGCCTGACCACGCTCCTGATCGGCGGCGTCGGCGTCGCCAATGCGGTGGCGAGCCACCTGGCGCGCAAGCGCGATGTGATCGGCACCATGAAGGCGCTCGGCGCCACCAGCGGTGACGTCTTCGCGGTCTATTGCAGCGAGACCTTGCTGGTGGCGCTGTTCGCAACGCTGATCGGCGCCGCGCTCGGCGCGATCCTGCCCTTCGCCATCGCCTGGAGCCTCGGCGGCATCATACCACTGCCGGTCGTGCCGTCGCTGCATCCGGCCGTGCTCGCATTGTCGATCGCCTATGGCCTCCTCACCGCGCTCGCCTTTGCGCTGTGGCCGCTCGGCCGCGCCCACGATATTTCGGTAACCATGCTGTTTCGCGACCAGATCGCCGCCGAGCGCAACTGGCCGCGCCGCCGCTATGTGGTTGCGACGGCGGCCATCGCCGCGCTCCTTGCCGCGCTTGCAATCGTCACCAGCTACGACCCGCGCGTCGCCGTCTATTTTGTCATCGCCGCGGCTTTGGTGTTCTTGCTGCTGCGGCTGATCGGGCAGCTCGCGATGGCGCTTGCGCGCCGCGCGCCGCGCATGCGCTCGACGATCTTGCGGCTGGCCATCGGCAATATTCATCGCCCCGGCGCGCTGACGCCGAGCGTCGTTTTGTCCCTGGGTCTGGGGCTCGCGCTGCTCGTCACCGTCGTCGAAATCGACGGCAATCTGCATCGCGAATTTGCCGCGGCGCTCCCCGAGCACGCGCCGACGTTCTTTTTTCTCGACGTGCCGGCGGCCGACGCCGCGCGCTTCGATGCTTTTGTCCGCGATGAGGCGCCGGGCTCGAAAATGGAGCAGGTGCCGATGCTGCGCGGCCGCATTGTCTCCGCCAAAGGCATCAAAGCCGACGACCTGAAAGCCGCGGAAGGCTCGCGCTGGGTGCTGCGCGGCGATCGCGGCATCACCTACGCGCGCGACGTGCCGGCCGGCTCGCGCATCGCCGAGGGCCAATGGTGGAGCGCCGATTATTCCGGCGCGCCGCTGGTGTCGCTTGAGAGCCGCACTGCGCACGATCTCGATCTCAAGATCGGCGATACGATCACGGTCAACGTGCTCGGCCGCAACATCACGGCGCGGATCGCCAATCTGCGCGCGGTGGAATGGGAGAATCTCGGCATCAATTTCGTGCTGGTGTTCTCGCCCGGCCTGTTTGAAGGCGCGCCGCACACCGATATCGCCACGCTGACGTTTGCCGATGGCGGGACGCCGGCGGAGGAAACCAAAATCGTCAAGGCGCTGGCCGATGCCTTTCCGACCGTAACCGCGGTGCGGGTGAAAGACGCGCTGGACGCCGTCGACAGCCTGATCGGCAGCCTGGTGCTGGCGCTGCGCGGGGCGAGCTCGATCACGCTGATTGCCGCCGCTCTCGTGCTCGGCGGCGCGCTCGCGGCGAGCCAGCGCTTTCGCATCTACGATGCCGTGATCCTGAAAACCTTCGGCGCGACGCGGCTGCGGCTGACCGCCGCCTATGCGATCGAGTACCTCTTGATCGGCTTGGCGGCGGCCGTGTTCGGCGTCGCCGCGGGCTCCATCGCCGCCTTTCTCATCGTCACCAAGGTGATGGACTTCCCCTTTGTCTTCGTGGCGGGCACGGCCGCGGGGGCAGCGTTGAGCGCGCTTATGGTTACGGTCGTGGTAGGACTTGCCGGAACATTTTCCGCGCTCGGCCGTAAACCCGCGGCTGTGCTGCGAAATCTTTGAAAATGCACGTCGATTCGGCCGGTTATGACCGCCGCCGTTAAGCACCATGAAATGTTTGTAACGCCTGGTTGCCGGGGTCGCACCCATCTGGCGCACAGCAGGCTTTCGCACTAGATTCCCGCCACGTGGCGCTCGTCGAGCGCCTAGCCCGGTAAGTTACCGGGACAACCCAGGGGTTAATTCCATGTCCGACTTCGATCGGAATTTCGCGACCGCCAGGACCGGCTACGGCACGGACCAGGTCACGATCGACGCGGGGCTGCGCGCCTATATGATCCGCGTCTACAACTATATGGCCGCCGGCGTCGGGCTGACCGGACTGGTGGCATGGTTCACCTTCTCGGCGGCCGTCACCGACACCGGCTCAGGGCTCGCGCTGACGTCGTTCGGTCACCTGATCTTCCAGAGCCCGCTGATGTGGGTCCTGGTTCTGGCGCCGCTCGGGCTGGTCTTCGCCATCTCGTTCGGCATCAACCGGCTGCAGCCGGGAACGGCGCTGATGCTGTTCTTCGTCTATGCCGGCCTGCTCGGCCTGTCGCTGGCCTCGATCTTCCTGATCTATACCGGCGCGTCGGTCACTCGCGTGTTCTTCATCTCGGCCGCCACGTTCGGTGCGCTGAGCTTGTGGGGCTATACCACGCAGCGCGATCTCAGCAGCATGGGCTCGTTCATGTTCATGGGCCTGATCGGCATCGTCATCGCCAGCCTGGTCAACATCTTCCTGAAGTCGACCGGGCTTGATTGGGCGATTTCGATCATCGGCGTGATCGTGTTCGCCGGCCTCACGGCTTGGGACACGCAACGCATCAAGGAGATGTATAGCGCGCAGGACGACGGCACCGTCACCGGCCGCAAGGCGGTGATGGGAGCGCTGTCGCTCTATCTCGACTTCATCAACCTGTTCCTGATGCTGCTGCGCCTGATGGGCGACCGCCGCTAAGCCTGAACAAGCAATTCCAACGTCAGCGCCCCGGGCTCAAACCCGGGGCGTTTTGTTTGGCGGCCGCCCACTTACGTCTTTGTCGCAGAGAGGCAGAATAGCGCGGCCAAAGCCGCAAGGCACAGGGCCGCCGAGACGGCGATGACCCACAATCCCATGACATCGAGCAACAGTCCGAACAGCAACGGCGCGAAGGCTTGCGCCGCACGCGCCGGCGCGCCGAGCAAACCGGTGCGCTCGCCGTAGCCGAGCGGACCGAACACCGCGAGCGGGACGGTGCCCCGTGCGATGGTAAGAAGACCGTTGCCGGCGCCGTAAAAGATCGCGAATGCGGCAGCCGCGGGCGCGCCGATGACGGCGAACAAAGCGGCGCCAAGCGGATGTAGCGTGGCCGCGATCCGCGCCGAGACCAGCGGGTGAATGCGGCGCAGAGCCACGAACTCAGCAAGGCGCGCCGCGACTTGCGCCGGCCCGACCAAAGACGCCGCAGCGACCGCCTCGATCGGCGTCGAGCCCGCGCGCTCGAGCAGCGCCGGGAGATGCGACGCCATCGCACCGGTGACGAACCAAACGGCGGCGAAGACAAATGCCAGGAGAAACATTTCCTTGCGCGGCTCCCAGCCGACCGATTTGTCGGCCACGCGCGAAACTTGCGCGGGATGTGCCGGTAGCGGCAGCACGAAGCGATTGAGCGGCAGGCCGATGACAATGTTGAGTGCGGCCCACACCAACACGGTCTCGCGCCAGCCCAGCGCATCGTTGAGGAACGTCGAGACCGGCCAACTGACGGTCGAGGCGAAGCCGGCGAACAGAGTAATGCCGGTGATGGGGCCGCGCGCGTTCTGGCCATAAAGCGCGGCGAGCGCAGCAAAGCCCGCATCGTAAAGCCCGAGCGCCATACCGACCCCGAGGATTGACCAGGCGGCAAACAGCGCCACGATCCCGTCGGCGGCGGCGAGCGCCAGCAATCCGGCGGCCAGCACGATATTGGACAGCGCCAACACGCCGCGCCCGCCGTAGCGATCGGTGAACCGGCCGACGACCGGCCCGGCGAAGGCCGCGATCAACAAAGACATCGAAAAGGCGGCGAAGATCCATGTGCGCGAAACGTGCAAGCTCGCGCCGATCGGATCGGCAAGAATCGCCGGCAGATAATAGCTCGAGGCCCAGGCGAGCGTCTGCGAGACGCCGAGCGCAGTAATGACGACGCGGCGCGACCGGGAATGCGGCTCGTTTGCGGTTTCCGTGCTCATTCTGGCCCTGGGCCCAAATCGTTTCCCTCCCGGTCCTGACTTTTGCAGAAATTGGCGCCAGAGCGAAATTCGCTCCAGCATTTTGATTGTGCATGATCTTTTCGGAAAACCGGTTCCCACTTTTCCGGATCATGCTTGAGGAGTAGCAACCGGGTATAAGATCGGGACACCGCACGATGACAGACAGCAAAACGCCGAGCGGCGTGACGCTTCGACCGGCCAAAGCCGGCGACATTCCGGCGATCACGCGGATCTATGCGGACGCCGTGACGCGTGGCACGGCGTCGTTCGAGCTTACCGCGCCGGACGAAACGGAAATGACGCGGCGCTACGAGACGCTGGTCAGTACCGGCTATCCTTATCTCATCGCCGAATTTTCAGGTGTGCTGGCCGCCTATGCCTATGCCGGACCCTACCGCGCGCGGCCGGCTTACAAATGGACCGTCGAGAACTCGATCTATGTCGCGCCGGATTTTCACCGCCGCGGCATCGGGCTCCTGCTGCTCAAGCGGCTGATCGCCGAAACGGAAGCACGCGGCTTTCGTCAGATGATCGCGGTGATCGGCGATTCGGCGCAGACGCCCTCGATCGCGCTGCATGCGGCGGCAGGCTTTACGCCCATCGGCACGCTGCGCGCGGTCGGCTTCAAACATGGCAAGTGGCTCGACACGCCGCTGATGCAGCTTGCGCTCGGCAAGAGCGACACGGCGGCGCCGTAAGCGCGCTTAGATCTTTCGTTTGCGCACGATCTTTTCTGAAAACCGGTGCCCACTTTTCGGGATCGTGCTCTAACCCGCCACCACGCGCAGCGAACGGTCAAGCGCGCTGAGCACGCGATCGAGCTCGTGGCCGCGGCGCAAGATATGGCCGGTCGCCGAAATCACGCTATAGGCGCCCTGGCGACGTTCGAGCTTGGGGTTCTTCTCGATGCGGTAGATCGGGATTTCCGAGGCGCGGCGGAAAACCGAAAACACCGCGCGGTCTTTGAGGAAATCGATTGCATAATCACGCCACTCGCCGGCGGCGACCTTGCGGCCATAAAGACCCAGAATGCGATCGAGTTCGCGCCGGTTGAAAGTGACTTTTGCTGCGGGGACGGCAGAGCGCTGCTCGCCCCCGCGCCACGTGCTTGGTTCGGTCTCGCCGAAATCCATACGGCGCCTCCATTGTTGAACTTGCTGTTGAACTTGCTGCCCAGGGCGTGCGTCTCAGGCGCGCTGTCCTAGGACTTTTTGTTCAGGCCTCCGTGCCCCCGCCAACGTCATTGAAGCTTCATGATCACCCCAGAACCGCCCCGCGGCAAGCCCCACTTCTGCACCAGGGCTGCTCGCCAAATAGGCGGTCCAAGTGCCGCGGCAAATTCTCACGCCGGCAATCGCGCCATTGCGTGGTTGGAACGATAACCCGCTGATGCTGCGGCGTTTTGGACAGTTGGAATCACGGACTCGTTAAGTGAATCATATTGCGGCCCTAATTCGGCCAACCACGTGCCTAGCTGGACTGCGAGTGAAGTGCCTGTTGCCTCAGGGCCCGGTTCGGTTGTGTTCCGGATTCCTCAGCCCCCCAGCCCCCCGGGGCGCGGTCGGACCGGGCCAGTTAAGTAGACCCCCCAAGTTGTTCTACGCGTGCTGTTGCAAGTGCTAAAGGCCGGCCAGTCGCCGGCCTTTCCTTTTGTTGGCGGCTTGTCGCGCGCGGGGCATCGCGTCGCACTTTTCTCATTCGGCTGTGAATATGCGCGCATGTTCGGTGCGCCGCGCAAACGCGACCGCCGTGAAAGCGAAACCAGGGATTGTCGGTTTGCTGACTTAGATTTGCGGCAGCACGTCAGGCGCCACTAGCGCGCTTGCGACGTCAGTCCGCCGTCCACGGTCGCCTGCTGACCAAGCGCATAATAGGCGGCGCCGAGGATGATGCCCGGCTTGTCGTGCGTGCCTTCCTGGACCAATACGGCCGCAGCATCGCCCTCGCTGGCTTCGATCTCCGAGAGCGGCACGTTCCAATCGATCTTGGTGCCGGTCCAATCGCCGAGCTTGACCCAATTGCGAACGACATTGTGGTAGGTGACAGTGCGGCCGTGATTTTCGCCGCGCTCGATGGAAACCTGTACCGCCTTCATCAGCGGACACATCCAAACTTCACCGGACGCGTGATCGGTCTTGGCGCCATCGACCTGCACGTCGAGCCCACTGCCGCCCATCGAGATCAAGACCGGTAACGACATTACGCCCGGCTTCTGATCGGTCTGCGCAATCGCGCGATCGATCGCCGCACGATCACTGCCGAGCACATGCGTCGCGCCGTTGACGACGATCTGCGGCGTATAGACCTGACGGTCGCCGCGCACATGGGCATAAGCGCGCTGCCGCGCCGAATGCGCCGGATTGGCGAGCGTGTCCTTCCAGCCGAGATAATCCCAATAGTCGATCGGCATGCTCAGCGCGACGAGCGACGGATCGGCGGAGAGTTCGCCGACAAGCTTATCGGCGGGGGGACAGGACGAGCAGCCTTGACTGGTGAAGAGCTCGATGAGGGCGCGCGGCTCGCCGGCCTGGGCTAAGCCTGCCTGCACTGTGGCGAAAGTCGCGAGCAATAAACCGGCAATCAGCGGTGCCGACGCGAGGCGGCGACGTACCATTGCAACAACCTCCACCAGCACCTCAACGACGATCCGCCCCGATGACCCCGTCATGACGTTACCCTTTAGTAAGGGCGGCGGCAGTCACCTACCACTCACATCGCGGTGAGGCGGGAAGAGGGCACAGCAGAGCATGCGCGAACTTAGAGCACAATCGTTTCCCAATGGTGCTCTAAGTCGACAAATTCCGCCGCGTTACCGAAATTTACGCCGCGAGATGGCGCAAAACGTACTGCAGGATGCCGCCGTTCCGGAAATAGTCCAATTCTTCGAGGGTATCGATGCGGCAGATCAGCGGCACGCGCTTGAGCCCGCCGTCCGACGCTATGATCTCGGCCTGCAGCTTCTGATGCGGCTTGAGATCGCCGTGCAGGCCACGGATCGTGACCTGCTCGTCGCCCTTCAGGCCCAGCGTCTGCCAGGACGTGTTTTCCTCGAAGACCAGCGGAATGACGCCCATGCCGACCAAGTTCGAGCGGTGAATGCGCTCGAAGCTCTGCGCGATCACCGCGCGCACGCCGAGCAGCACGGTGCCCTTGGCCGCCCAGTCGCGCGACGAGCCGGTGCCGTATTCCTTGCCGGCGAAGACGACGAGCGGCACATGCTCGGACTTGTAGCGCATCGCCGCGTCATAGATCGTCATGCGCTGTTTCGACGGGTAATGCGTGGTGTAGCCGCCTTCGACGCCGGGCAGCATCTGATTCTTGATGCGGATATTGGCGAAGGTACCGCGCATCATCACCTGATGATTGCCACGCCTTGTACCGTACTGATTGAAGTCCTTCGGGCGCACCTGATGGTCGCGCAGATATTCGCCGGCCGGGCTTTCCTCTTTGATCGATCCCGCCGGCGAGATGTGGTCGGTCGTGATCGAATCGAGGAACAGGCCCAGCACGCGCGCGTCAACGATGTCCTCGATCGGCTGGCTGCGCTTTTCCATCCCGTCGAAATAGGGCGGGTTCTGCACGTAAGTCGAACGGTCGTCCCACTTGTAGGTGAGGCCGCCCTTGACCGCGATCTTGCGCCAGTTGGCGTCGCCCTTGAACACGTTGCCGTATTTCCTGGCGAAGATCGCCTTGCTGATGTTCTTGCGCATCACGTCGGCGATCTCGCGCGTCGTCGGCCAGATGTCGCGCAGATAGACCTTGCGGCCTTTCTGGTCGGTGCCGAGCGGCTGCTTGGCGACGTCGATCTGCATCGAGCCGGCGATGGCATAGGCGACCACGAGCGGCGGGGAGGCAAGATAGTTCGCGCGCACGTCGGCATTGACGCGGCCTTCGAAGTTACGATTGCCGGAAAGCACCGCGGCCGCCACCAGATCGTTGGTATTGATTGCTTCGGAAATCTCTTCCGGCAGCGGGCCGGAATTGCCGATACAGGTGGTACAGCCGAAGCCGACCAGATTGAAGCCGAGCGTGTCGAGATCTTTCTGCAGGCCGGATTTGCCGAGATATTCGGCGACGACCTGCGAACCGGGCGCCAGCGACGTCTTCACCCACGGCTTCACGGTGAGACCCTTCGCCGCCGCCTTGCGCGCGACGAGACCGGCCGCGACCATGACGCTCGGATTTGACGTGTTGGTGCATGACGTGATCGCCGCGATCACCACGTCGCCGTTGCCGAGCGTGAACTTCTTGCCGTCGACCGGCACGCGCTTGTCCATTTCGGACGCCTTGCCGAATTCCTTGTCCATCGACTGGGCAAAGCCGTTCTTGACCTCCTTGAGCGCGACGCGATCCTGCGGGCGCTTCGGTCCGGCGAGCGACGGCTCGACCGAGGACAGTTCAAGCTTGATCACTTCGGTGAAGACCGGATCTTGGCTCGACTTGGTGCGATACATGCCCTGCGCCTTGGCATAGGCGAGCACCAGCGCGATGCGGTCCGCCGCGCGCGCAGTTTCACGCAGATACCGGATGGTGTCGTCGTCGATCGGGAAGAAGCCGCAGGTGGCGCCGTATTCCGGCGACATATTGCCGAGGGTGGCGCGGTCGGCGATCGTCAGGTCCGCAAGACCCGGGCCGAAATATTCGACGAATTTGCCGACGACGCCGCGCTTGCGCAGCATCTGCGTCACGGTGAGCACGAGATCGGTCGCGGTGACGCCTTCCTTGAGTTTGCCGTTGAGCCGCACGCCGATCACTTCCGGCAGCAGCATCGAATAGGGCTGGCCCAGCATCGCGGCTTCGGCCTCGATGCCGCCGACGCCCCAGCCGAGGACCGAGAGGCCGTTGACCATCGTGGTATGCGAATCGGTGCCGACCAGCGTGTCGGGATAGGCAAGCTCGCTGGCAACGGTCTTGTCCGGGAAGACCGTCTTGGTCTTCGAGGTCCACACCGTCTGCGACAGATATTCGAGATTGACCTGATGGCAGATGCCGGTGCCGGGCGGCACCACGCGGAAGTCCTTGAACGAGCCCTGCGCCCATTTCAGGAAGCGGTAGCGCTCCTGGTTCTGCTTGTATTCCTCTTCGACGTTCTTCTTGAACGAGTCCTTGTGGCCGAAGAAATTCACCGCCACCGAATGGTCGATGACGAGATCGACCGGGACCAGCGGATTGATCTTCTTGGCGTCGCCACCGAGATGATCCATGGCGTCGCGCATGGCGGCGAGATCGACGACGGCGGGCACGCCGGTGAAGTCCTGCATCAGGACCCGCGCCGGGCGAAAGGCGATCTCGCGGTCCGACGTCTTGGTCTTGAGCCATTGCGCGACGGCAAGAATGTCATCCTTGGTAACGGTGCGGCCGTCCTCGTTGCGCAGCAGATTTTCCAGCAGCACTTTCAGCGAGAATGGCAGCCGCGAAATCCCCTTCAGGCCGTTCTTTTCCGCAACTGGCAGGCTGTAATAGGCATAGGTCTTGGAACCGACTTTGAGCGGACGAAGGCATTTAAAGCTGTCGAGCGACGTCATGATTTTTTTCCCAAGCTGCCGGCCGGGCGCCGGTGCAAAAAGCTGAGGCAAAAGGTTGCCGAAGGGGCCGTACACCCCGCCCTTCCCTCCCCCGCGCGCGAGGGAGAAAAGGAAGGGGAAATCGAATGTGGCAGGCGTCACCGGCGCGCCGCGATCCGACTTCCGGCTTATAAGGTCTTTTCTAAACTAGTGCCAGTTCGGCAACGAATTGTCCGATAACATGCGCGTTTGATCGGAACGGCCGGGGTTTTCGGCCGATGCGGCTCGGTTTATTCGGGGTTTCTCTCTAGGTCAGGCTGATGCGGCTTTCCGCTGTTGAACTTTCCTGTCATCGCGGCGGGCGCACCGTCTTCACCGGCGTGAGCTTTGCGGTGTCGTCCGGCGAGGCCTTGACCGTCACCGGCCGCAACGGGGCAGGAAAATCGTCCCTCTTGCGCACCATCGCCGGACTTCTGCGCAGCGCGCAGGGCAGGCTTACGCTCGACGGCGGCGATCCCGAAATGAGCATCGGCGAACAGTCCCATTACGTCGGCCACCAGGATGCGATTAAGCCGTCGCTCTCGGTCGCCGAGAATTTGCGCTTTTGGGCGGAGTTTTTCGGCGAACGATCTTCCGGTGATGTGGCTAAGCCGCTCGCCGCGGTCGGGCTCGATGCGCTCGCCGGACTTCCCGCGGCCTATCTCTCGGCCGGGCAACGCCGGCGGCTGTCGCTTGCCCGGCTCATTGCAGCGAAACGCCCAATCTGGCTGCTCGACGAGCCGACCAGCGCGCTCGATGCCGCGGCGCAGAGCCGGCTTAGCGAATTGATGCGGGCGCATCTTGCGACCGGCGGCCTGATCATCGCCGCAACCCACGGTCCGATCGGTCTCGACCAGACGTTGGAACTGCGGCTCGACCAAGCGGCGCCCGCGCCTGTTGCGGCGGAGGCTTCGGCATGAGCGCGCTCACCGCCATGCTCATCCGCGACATGCGGATCGCGGTGCGCGTCGGCGGCGGCGCGCTGATGGGCGTGCTGTTCTTTGTGGTCGTGGTGACGCTGGTGCCATTTGCCGTCGGGCCCGACCTCGCGCTGCTCAAGCGCATCGGGCCGGCGATCCTGTGGCTTGCGGCCTTGCTGGCAAGCCTGTTGGCGCTCGACCGGCTGTTCAGCAACGATCACGAGGACGGTTCGCTCGATCTCATTCTCATGGGCCGTGCGCCGCTCGAACTCGTGGTCGCCATGAAAGGCCTGGCGCACTGGCTTACTACCGGCTTGCCACTGGTCATCGCCGCGCCGCTGATCGGCCTGTTCCTCAATATCGATGCTGACGCCGAAGGCGCCCTGCTGCTGACGCTGCTCGTCGGCACACCGGCATTGACCTTCATCGGCATGATCGGCGCGGCGATTGCGGTCACGCTGCGGCGCGGCGGCTTGTTGCTCGCCGTCATCGTGCTGCCGCTCACGGTGCCGATCCTGATCTTCGGCGTCGCCGCGGCCAATGCTGCGGTCATCGGCCCAGTGCCGTTCGGCACGCCGTTCACGATCCTGTGCGCGCTGACGCTCGCCAGTCTCGTCGTCGGACCCTTTGCCGCCGCAGCCGCATTACGGCAGGAAATGGAGTAGTGGATAAATCAAATAGCCACGATTCTTCTGCAAATGATCGCTATGCAAAACTGCGCGCCTGCAGAGCTCATGCAAAAGTGAGAGGCTGCAGCGTCAGCGTCGTTGCGCTTGAAACCGTGCTTGAATAGGAAGCACAACTAGAAACGCAACAGGAAAGCGCCCGCAGGACGTTGCCGATGGCCATTACCGACTTCGCCAATCCTTCGCGATTCCTCAGGCTCGCCAACAGCACCATTCCGTGGCTGAGCGGGGTGACCGTGCTCGCCTTCGCCTTCGGCATCGACCAGGCGATGGTCGCGCCGGACGACTATCAGCAAGGCGCGACCGTCAAGATCATGTTCCTGCACGTGCCGTCGGCCTGGCTCGGCATGCTGGCCTGGGGCGTGATGACGGTGGCGGCGCTCGGCACGCTGGTCTGGCGGCATCCGCTCGCAGACGTGACGGCGAAAGCGGCGGCGCCGATCGGCGCCGCCTTCACGCTGCTCTGTCTCATCACCGGCTCGCTGTGGGGCCGGCCGGAATGGGGCACCTATTGGGTCTGGGATGCGCGGCTGACCTCGGAGCTGGTTCTGCTGCTGCTGTATCTCGCCGTTATCGCGCTGTGGACGACGGTCGAAGATCCGTCGCGCGCCGCGCGCGCCGCCGCTGTGCTGACGCTGGTCGGCGCCGTCGATCTGCCGATCATCAAATTCTCGGTCGATTGGTGGAACACCCTGCATCAAGGCGCGTCGGTGTTTCGCCTCGGCGGCTCGACGATCGATCCGACCATTCTCATTCCGCTCTTCATCATGGCCGGCGCATTCACGCTGTTGTTCGCAACGCTGCTGTTGGCGGCGATGCGTAACGAAATTTTGCGCCGCCGCGTGCGCACTTTGCATCTCCTGCAAGCGAGCGCCGTGAGCTGACATGCAGGCAAGGCGACAATGAACGCGAACTGACAATGGAAACCACCGCGCATATCGACTTCATCGCCGCGTCCTATGCCGCCGCCGCCGTTGTGATCGGGGTGCTGGTCGCCTGGGTGTCGCTCGATTATCGCGCGCAACGACGCACGCTCGCCGATCTCGAACTGCAGGGTTTCACCCGCGGCTCCGGCATGCCGCGGGCGGAGCGCACCGCGGACGCCAAAGAAGCGGCGAAGGAACAGGCATGAGCATGACGGCGGGCGAAACCAGCCGGCCGCGACGGGCCCTCGTCCTTATTCCGCTCGCGCTGTTTCTTGGGCTCGCCGGCTTATTTCTGGTCGGCCTCTTTGCCGGCGATCCGTCCTTCGTCCCCTCACCGCTGATCGGTCATCCGGCGCCGCAGACGGTACTGCCGCCGGTCGCGGGCTTGGAGCGTAGCGGCACGCCGCTGCCCGGCCTGAATTCGGCGGATTTCAAGGGCGCGGTGACGGTGGTGAATGTCTGGGCATCATGGTGCGTGCCATGCCGCGACGAGGCGCCGCTTTTGCTGCAATTGTCGCAGGACAACCGCTTCCGCCTGGTCGGCATCAATTACAAGGACAGCGCCGACAATGCGCAGCGCTTCCTCGCCCATTTCGGCAATCCCTTTGCCGCCGCGGGCGCCGACGACAGCGGCCGCGCCGGCATCGAATGGGGCGTCTATGGCGTGCCGGAGACATTTATCGTGGGCCGCGACGGCAAGATCGCCTACAAGCTCGTCGGGCCGATCACCGAAGACAATATGAATTCCGTGCTGAAGCCGCAGATCGACAAGGCGCTGGCCGCAGCGTCCTAACTTACTCCGCCGGCTCGATCGAATATTTCTTCAGCAGCGGCAATTGCAGCGCACCGAACAGCAGCGTCAGCGGCATCACCGCGAAGACTTTGAAATCGACCCAGATATCGGTCGACGTGTTGCGCCAGACGATCTCGTTGAGCACGGCGAGCACCAGGAAGAAGATTGCCCAGCGCAAAGTCAGCTTGCGCCAGCCTTCTTCCGTCAGATGAAACAGCGAGTCGAACACAATGCCGAGCAGCGGCTTGTTGAAGACAAGGCCGCCGATCAGGATGGCGCCGAACAGCGCATAGATGATGGTCGGCTTGACCTTGATGAAGGTCGCGTCGTGCAGGATCAGCGTCAGCCCGCCGAACACGACGACGACGATCGCGGTGACGACGGTCATGATCGGGAAATGCCGCGTCAGCGCGTAGGACGCCGCCATGGCGGCGAGGATCGCGACCATGAAAGTGCCGGTGGCGACGAAAATGCCATAATGCGAATTGGCGAAGAAAAACAGCAGAAGCGGCCCGAGATCGAGCGCAAGTTTCAAGAACGGATTGAGCTGCGGCTTCGCTGTCGGCATCATGACTCAAGTCCGGCAATGGCGCGGGCGAAATCGCGCGCCGAAAACGGCGAAAGATCGTCGATGCCTTCGCCGACGCCGATGAAATGCACAGGCACCGCGAATTTCGCCGCAAGCGCCACAAGGATACCGCCGCGCGCGGTGCCGTCGAGCTTGGTCATCACCAGCCCGGTGACGCCGACGGCCTTCTTGAAAATCTCGACCTGCGACAGCGCGTTCTGCCCGACAGTGGCGTCGAGCACCAGCAGCACGGCATGCGGCGCGTCGGCGTCCAGCTTTTTGATGACGCGCACGATCTTGTGCAATTCTTCCATCAATTCGGTGCGGTTCTGCAGGCGCCCCGCGGTATCGATGAGCAGAATGTCGGTGCCGCGTTCCTTTGCCGCGGCAACGGCGTCGAAGGCAAGCCCGGCGGCGTCGGCGCCCGCTTCGCGCGCCATGAACGCCGCACCGGTACGGTCCGACCAGATTTTAAGCTGCTCGATCGCCGCGGCACGGAACGTATCGCCGGCCGCCAGCATCACCGAACGGCCTTCGGCGCGCAACTTCGCCGCGAGCTTGCCGATGGTCGTGGTCTTGCCGGATCCGTTGACGCCGGCGACCAGAACGATGAACGGCTTTTTGCTGGTGTCGATGCGCAGCGGCTGCGCCACCGGCGCGAGCGCCTTCTCGACTTCCGCCGCGACCACGGCTTTCACTTCGTCCGGCGTGATCTCGGCATTGTGGCGGCCCTCGCTCAGCGCGGCGACGATGCGGTTCGAGGTTTCGAGCCCGAGATCGGCGCGGAGCAGCGCATCGTCGATCTCGTCGAGCGTCGCAGTATCGAGCTTGCGCTTGGTGACGAGGTCGGTGATGGCGCCGAGCGCCGTGGAACTGCGCTTGAGCCCGCCGGTGAGCCGTTTCCACCAGGCGCCCGTGTTTTCCGGGCTGGTTTCAGCGGTTTCCGCGGCGACGGCGGCCGGACTATCGGTCGGACTGTCTTGCATATGGCGCCCGTGATAGCGGTTTCGGCACAATGCCGAAAGACATGACCCCGGAAGAGATGGTGTCGCGACTGCTGTATCGCGACGGGCTGATGCTGGTCATCGATAAACCGGCCGGTTTTGCCGTGCATAACGGCCCCAAAGGCGGGGTCAGTCTGCAGGACCATTTCGATGCCTTGCGGTTCGGCCTGCCGCGATCGCCCTCGCTGGCGCACCGGCTCGACCGCGACACTTCGGGCTGCCTGGTGCTCGGCCGCCACCGCAAGGCACTGGCGGCGCTCGGCAAGCGCTTCAAGAACGGCGAGATTGGTAAGACCTATTGGGCGGTCGTCGAGGGCGCGCCGGAAGAGAACGAAGGCGTCATCGAGCTGGCGCTCGGCCGGCTCGACGTCACGCGCGGCTGGTGGATGAAGCACGATCCCAACGGCCAGCCGGCGGTGACCAAGTGGACGGTGATGGGACGCGATCCCGCAAACGCGCTCGCCTGGCTCGCGCTCGAACCGCAAACCGGGCGGACGCATCAATTACGCGTGCACTGCGCGGAAATGGGCTGGCCGATCCTGGGCGACAATATTTACGGCAAGGCCCCGCGCAGCGGCGGACCGGTGCTGCATCTGCAGGCCCGCGAAATCGTGGTGCCGCTCTACAAGAACCGGGACCCGATCAAAGTGACGGCGCCGGTGCCGCCGCATATGTGCGAACGGCTCATGCAATGCGGCTGGCCGGGCGAAGCGCAAAAAATCACGCTCGCGCCTCATGCCCCTCCGCCCGAGGCGGCGATCAGTAAATCGTCTGTTTGATGCGCTCAGGCGCCAGCCGATCATGCTCCGGCCCGCCCATTTTGCCATCGGTCAATTCGGCAAGAATCGACCCCGGCGTCGGCAGGGTCTTGCGATCGACCTGTGTCGCCGGATCCCACAGCTTCGAGCGGATGATCGCCTTGGTGCATTGGAAATAGGCGCGCTCGACGGTGATCACGAGCACGCATTTCGGCGCCTTACCGTTGAAGACAAAGCTCTCGGTCAGTTTGGGATCGGTGGAGATGACGGCGCGACCGTTGACGCGCATGGTCTCGCCGACGCCGGGAATGAGGAACAACAGCGAGACGCGCGGATCGCGCACCAGGTTGCGCAGACTGTCGATGCGGTTGTTGCCGCGCCGATCCGGAATGAGCAGCGTGTGCTCGTCCGCGACGCGCACAAAGCCCGGCGGATCGCCGCGCGGCGAGCAATCGAGCCCTTCGGGACCGCAAGTCGCCAGCACGGCGAAAGGCGTGGCTTCGATCAGCTTGCGATATTGCGGCGTGATGCGATCGACTTCTTTGAAGACTGCTGGCCCATAGGGCGCATCGCTGTAGAGTTTTTCAAGCTCTGCCGTCGTCTTGACCAGATGATCTTGGTTGACGTCCATCGCCTCGCCTCCAGAATTACTGCAGCATACTCAAGCCGCCAGCAATTGTCTGCCGTCATGCCCGGCGACCTTCAGATCTACGATCTGGCCTGGCTCGACGGGCGCCCGGAGCAGCACCTTGGTGAACTGCTCGGTATGGCCGGTATCGTGCGATTCGATCAAGACGCGGCGCGTCGCACCGATTTCACCATCAAGATGCCGCGCCAACGCCGCGGCGCCGCGCTCGCGCAGCCGCGCCGCGCGCTCCTTCGCCACTTGGCGAGAAAGCTGCGGCATGCGGGCAGCCGGCGTGCCGGGGCGCGGCGAGAACGGAAACACATGCAGATGCGTCAGCCTGCAGTCCTCAACGAGCGCTAGCGAGTTCTGGAACATGGCTTCGGTTTCGGTCGGAAAACCGGCGATCAGATCCGCGCCGAACACCGTATCCGGGCGAAGCCGCCGCACCGTCTCGCAGAACGCAATCGCGTCGGCGCGCGCGTGCCGCCGTTTCATGCGCTTGAGGATGAGATCGTCGCCGGACTGCAGCGACAGATGCAGATGCGGCATCAGCCGTTCATCGCTCCCAAACGCATCGAGCAGGTCGCGGTCGGCCTCGACGGAATCGATGGACGACAGCCGCAGCCGCTTGAGCTCGGGCACGTGTTTGAGGATCTGCTTCACCAGCGTGCCGAGCTTCGGCGCGCCCGGCAGATCGGCGCCATAGCTCGTAATGTCGACGCCGGTCAGCACCACTTCGCGATAATCATTGGCAACAAGACGCCGCACATCCTCGACCACAGACCCCATCGGCACCGAGCGCGAATTGCCGCGGCCATAAGGAATGATGCAGAAAGTGCAGCGGTGATCGCAGCCGTTCTGGACTTGCACGAAGGCGCGCGTGCGGCCGGAAAAACTGTCGACGAGATGCGCCGCGGTTTCCTGCGCCGCCATGATGTCGTTGACGATGGCTTTCGGTGCGTCGCCGACATCGAAAGCCGCGCGCGCTTGCGCCCAGCCGTTCGCCGACAACTTCTCCGCATTGCCGAGCACGCGATCCGCTTCCGGCATGGCAATGAATGTCTGCGGCTCGGTCTGCGCCGCGCAGCCGGTGACGACGATCTTCGTCTGCGGCCGCTCGCGGCGCAGCGCGCGGATAGTTTGCCGCGCCTGCCGCACCGCTTCCGCGGTCACCGCGCAGGTATTGACGACGATGGTATCGGTGAAGCCGGCGCGCTGCGCCTCGCGGCGGATGACCTCGGATTCCGCGGCATTGAGCCGGCAGCCGAACGTGACGACTTCGACGGTCATCGCTTAGACCGCTCCGGCGGCGGTGAGGCTCGCAGCGAAGCGGCCCTTATGCTCGTACTCGACCGGGCCGGTCATCAGCACGTGTTCGTCGCTCTCGCGCCATTCGACGGTGAGGTCGCCGCCCGGTAACGACACCCGCACCTTGCGCCCGGTACGGCGCAGTCGCACCGCGGCGACGGCGCTGGCGCAAGCGGCCGAACCGCACGCCTTGGTGAGGCCGGCGCCGCGCTCCCAGGTCCGCATCACGATATGGTCGCGCGCCGGAATCGCCGCGAGCGTGATATTGGCGCGCTCGGGAAACAGCGGATGATTTTCCAGAAGCGGGCCGATCTTGGCGAGATCGTAGGCGGCCGGATCGTCGACCCAGAAGATCGCATGCGGATTGCCCACGCTGACGACCGACGGCGTGTGCAGGATCGGCGCGCCGGGCGGGCCGATCTCGAGCTCGATGGCGCGGGTATCAGCGAACGATTCGGCGAGCGGGATCTCGTCCCAGCGCAGGCGCGGCTTGCCCATGTCGACGGTGTAGAGGCCGCCGTCAGTGCGCCAGCACGGAATCAATCCGCTTTGGGTCTCGAACGTCAGGCCCGATTGGCCGGTCTGTTCGCCGACCAGAGCTGCGACGCAGCGCATGCCGTTACCGCAGGCGCCGGCCTCCGAGCCGTCATTGTTATAGATGCGGATTGCGCCGTCGGTTTGGGCGCGCGGCGGGTAAAGCACCATCAGCTGATCGTAAGGCTCCTGCCGCGCCGCCGCCTGTGCTTCGGCCGCCGCGACCGGGCTCGATGCGGCACCTGGCGCGCGCAGATCGACGATGACGATCTCGTTGCCGAGGCCGTTCATCTTGACGTAGTCCGTATTCGCCAGCGCGCCCATCGTCGAATGCCAAAATGGTCAAATGCCAAAACGGTCGAATGCCGATACCCGAAAAACCGCGACTGATACCGGCAACTTATATGAGGACTCGCGTCCCATACGCCAGTGCTGGACAACGGGCCGGAGCGATGCGACCACCCCCGTTGCACCGCCGGCGCAAATTGGGCAAGCAAATCAGCTCAAGCAAATTCGACAAGGCACACCGCAGTCGGCCGTGCTAAAGTCGCTTGGGCGACGAATGGATTGAGGGCGACGGTGCGGCCGAGGGCATCGCTCGCGCGTGCAAGGAGAACCTGATGCCGTTCCGCTTGAGCCTTCGCGCCGGTGCTGCGATGGCTATCGCCCTTTTCATAACTGTGTTTGTCGCCATCACCCCATCGCCGGCGCAATCTCCGGCGCCGCCGGCGACAAAGCCGGCCGCGCCGACGCAGATTGCGCCAACCCCGGACGCCGGCCAAAGCGGCGATGTGTTCGGCGAAAATACCTCGCTCAAGGCGCAGACCATTGTCTATGTGAAAGGCTCGGGCACCTGGGACAAGGCCTTCGAGACGATCACCGGCGCGTTCAAGAAGATCGACGGCTATCTCGACAAGGAAGGCATCAAGGCGAGCGGCCTGCCGATGACCATTTTCACGGCGACCGACGACACCGGGTTCGACTACGAAGCCGCCATTCCGATCGCCGACACGCCGAAGAATCCGCCGCATGGCGACATGGCGGTCGGCCAATCGCCCGAGGGCGCGGCGCTCAAATTCGTCCATCGCGGCTCGTATGACGACCTCGACAATACCTACGAGGCCATCACCAATTATCTCGACGATAAAAAGCTCGAATCCAAGGACGTGTTCATCGAGGAATATGTCACCGACCCGGTGAAGTCCGACGCCAGCAAGCTCGTCGTTAACGTCTATGTGCTGATCAAGACCCCGACCGCTCCGGGCTAGGTTCCGCCCCGGCGCGGCCGGTTCCGGGCGTTTTTGCGCTGTTGAGCGCGGTTGACAGGCTGGCGGACCGTCACTACGTTCCGCCCGCTCTCGTAAGAGACTGAAATTCTTGTACGCCGACCGGTCCTGGAGGCCGGAGGCCACCGCCCGACAGCGCAATGCGCCCTCGGGCGTCGTTGCGTTTTCTGCGTGTTTTCTCCTGGTCCCTGCGGGCGGGTGAAAGGGCAAGATGTTCGACAATCTGTCGGAACGGCTGGGTTCGATCCTCGATCGCCTGACACGGCGCGGCGCGCTGTCGGAGGCCGATGTCGAGGAAGCGATGCGCGAAGTGCGGCGCGCGTTGCTCGAGGCCGATGTCGCGCTCGACGTCGCGCGCGCCTTTACCGAACAGGTGAAAGCGCGTGCGGTCGGCGTCGATGTGATCAAGTCGGTCACGCCCGGCCAGATGGTCGTCAAGATCGTGCACGATGCGCTGGTCGAGACGCTCGGCGCCGATGCGCAGCCGATCGATCTCAATGCCCCGGCGCCGGTCGTCATCATGATGGTCGGCCTGCAAGGCTCCGGCAAAACCACGACCACGGCCAAGATCGCCAAACGCCTCACCGATGTGCAGAAGCGCAAAGTTCTGATGGCCTCGCTCGATACCCGCCGCCCGGCGGCGATGGAGCAACTCGCCGTGCTCGGCAAGCAGGTCGCCGTCGAGACGCTGCCGATCGTCGCCGGCCAGACGCCGGTGCAGATCGCGGCCCGCGCCAGGGAGGCCGGCCGGCTCGGCGGCTACGACGTGGTGATCCTCGATACCGCGGGCCGCATCACGCTCGACGAAGAGCTGATGCGCGAAGCGGCCGAAGTGCGCCGCGCCGCGTCGCCCCACGAAGTGCTGCTGGTCGCCGACTCGCTGACCGGCCAGGACGCGGTCAATCTCGCCCGCGCCTTCAACGAACGGCTCGATCTCACCGGCATCGTGCTCACCCGCATCGACGGCGACGGCCGCGGCGGCGCCGCGCTGTCGATGCGCGCGGTCACCGGCAAGCCGATCAAGCTGATCGGCACTGGCGAAAAGATCGACGCCATCGAGGACTTTTATCCGCAGCGCATCGCCGACCGCATTCTCGGCATGGGCGACATCGTTTCGCTGGTCGAGAAGGCGGCGACCACGATCGACGCCGAGAAGGCGGCGCGCGTCGCCGAGAAGATGCGCAAGGGCGCCTTCGATCTGTCCGATCTGCGCGAACAGCTCGGGCAGATGAAGAGCATGGGCGGCATGTCCGGATTGATGTCGATGATGCCCGGCATCGCCAAAATGAAAAACCAACTGGCCGAGCGCAATCTCGACGAGACGGTGCTCAAGCGGCAGATGGCGATCATCGATTCCATGACGCCGGCCGAGCGGCGCAATCCGGATGTGCTTAAAGCCAGCCGCAAGCGCCGCATCGCCGCGGGCTCCGGCACCAAGCCCGAGGACATCAACAAGCTTCTGAAAATGCACCGCACCATGGCCGACATGATGAAGGCCATGGGTCGTAATGCGGGCGCCAAGCGCGGCCCGATGGCCGGCCTTGCCAATATGCTCGGCTTTGGCGGCGGCATGCCGAGCCCGGAAGAAATGGCGAAGCTTACCGAGAAATTGCCGGGCGGCCTGCCGGCGGGAATGCCCGGCGCGCCGGGCAATGCTCCTCCGGGTCTGCCCCCGCAAATGCCCGGTATGCCGGGCTTGCCGAGGGGGCTGCCGCCGAATTTTCCGGGGCTGCCCGGTCTCGGTTCAAAATTTCCGGGCGGTCTGCCCGGATTGGGAAAGAAGAAGTGAAGTTCGCAAAATTCAACGCGATCAACGTGACGAAAGGAAACTGAATGCTTGTTATCCGTATGGCGCGTGCCGGTACCAAGAAGCGGCCGTTCTACCACATCGTCGTTGCCGACAGCCGCAGCCCGCGCGATGGCCGTTTCATCGAGCGTCTCGGCTATTTCAATCCGCTGCTGCCGAAGGACAAGACCGAGCGGCTGACCTGGGATCTGGAAAAGGCCAAAGCCTGGATCGCCAAAGGCGCGCAGCCATCCGACCGCGTCATGCGTTTCCTCGACGCCGCCGGCGTGATGAAGCGCACGCCGCGGAAGAATCCTGAAAAGGCGATTCCACGCAAAGAGCGCAAGGCGCAAGCCGAGGCGGCGAAGACCGCAGCGGCCGCCGCGCCCGCGGCAGCGGCGCCGGCCGCGGAAGCCGCGCCGGCGAGCTGACCGCGAGACTTTAGGTCCTTGTGATGGCGGGCGGCGGGCGAGTCTGTCTTGGACAATTCGGCGCCGCCCACGGCGTGCAGGGCGAAGTGCGCCTGCACTCCTTCACTGCCGATCCGACGGCGATCACGAGCTATGGTCCGCTCGAGGGCGAGGATGGACGCGTCTTTGAGATCGAAGCGATGCGGCCGGCGAAAGATCATTTCGTCGCGAAAATCGCCGGCGTCGCCGATCGCAATGCCGCCGAGCTCTTGAAGAACCTGAAACTCTACGTGCCGCGCGCGCGGCTGCCGGAGCCGGACGAGCCAGACGAATTTTATCATGCCGATCTGATCGGGCTCGCCGTGGTCGATCGTGCCGGAGAGAAGCTCGGCACCGTGGTCGCGGTCCACAATTTCGGCGCCGGCGATCTGATCGAGATGAATCCGGCAAGCGGCGGCAAAACGCAATTGCTGCCATTCGACGACGTCCACGTGCCGACAGTGGACATCGCCGCGGGCAAGATCGTTGTTGTGCCGCCGATAGAGCAAGAATGAGAGCGAGCGACTGAGATGTGGCGCGCGAGCGTGCTGACGATTTTTCCCGACATGTTTCCGGGACCGCTGGGCACGAGCCTTGCCGGCAGGGCGCTGAGCGCCGGCGCGTGGTCGCTCGAAGTTGCCGATATTCGTGACTTTGCCGCCGACAAGCATCGCAGCGTCGACGACACGCCGGCCGGCGGCGGGCCCGGCATGGTGATGAAAGCCGATGTGCTCGGCCGCGCCATCGATGCGGTCGCGACCGATACCCGCCCGCGCTGCCTGCTCTCGCCGCGCGGCATCCCGCTGACGCAGGCCCGCGTCGAGGCCCTTAGCCAAGGCCCCGGCATCGTCATGATCTGCGGCCGTTTCGAAGGGGTCGACGAGCGGGTGATCGCGGCGCGCGAGCTCGAAGAAGTCTCGATCGGCGATTATGTGCTGTCCGGCGGCGAGATCGCCGCCATGGCGCTGATCGATGCCTGCGTGCGGCTCCTGCCTGGCGTCATGGGGGCCGCCGACTCGGGCGCCGAGGAGAGCTTTACCGACGGGCTTTTGGAATATCCGCACTACACCCGCCCCCAGGTCTGGGAAGGCCGGCCGATCCCGGAAATCCTGACCTCCGGCGACCACGGCAAAATCGCCGCCTGGCGCCGGGCGGAGGCCGAAAGGCTTACCCGGGAGCGGCGGCCCGACCTCTGGGACGCCTTTTTGCGGCGTTTCCCCAAGGGGTCAAAATCCGGGTCAAAAACCGGCTCCGAAACGGGGTGACGGCAGGGTGACAAACCCCGCGCGGTAGCGTAGAAGCTCGCCGAACCCGAGTAGAACCGGCCCAAAAAAGCGCGCGCCAAGGGGCGCAGCGGATGGAGAACTTGCCATGAATGTCCTCAAAGAGATCGAAGCCGAGCAGGTCGCAAAGCTCGCCGCCGGCAAGGAAATTCCGGATTTCCAGCCCGGCGATACGCTCGTCGTCAACGTCAAGATCGTCGAGGGCGAGCGCACCCGCGTGCAGGCCTATGAAGGCGTCTGCATCGGCCGTTCCGGCGGCGGCATCAACGAGAATTTCACCGTGCGCAAGATTTCGTACGGCGAAGGCGTCGAGCGCGTCTTCCCGCTTTATGCGCCGATGATCGATTCGATCACCGTGGTTCGCCGCGGCAAGGTCCGCCGCGCCAAGCTCTATTATTTGCGTGGCCTGCGCGGCAAGTCGGCCCGCATCGTCGAGCGGCAGGATCATGCCGGCGAGGCAGCCCTCGGTTCCGAGGGTGCGGCCAGAGCCTCGGCCAAGACTGCGAGCAAGGCCATGAAGGCCGAGGGCGATGCCAAGCCCAAGGCGAAAGCCGCCAAGCCGAAAGCGAAACCGAAGGCTGCAGCGAAAGCATAACAATCCGGCGCGTGGAGATTATATTGCGCGCAGGCGTTGGGACTGGAGTTTGGTAACGATGAGCAAGGCGCGCACCCTCTACGATAAAATCTGGGACGATCATCTGATCGAGGAGACGCCGGACGGCGCCGCCCTCATCTATATCGACCGTCATATCGTGCATGAGGTGACGAGCCCGCAGGCTTTCGAAGGCCTGCGCCTTGCCGGCCGCAAGGTGCGCGCGCCGGACAAGACGCTGCTCGTGGTCGATCACAACGTGCCGACCAAGGACCGGCATCTGCCCAATCCCGATCCGGAAAGCGCGGCGCAGATCGCTTATCTCGCCGAGAACGCCAAGCTCTTCAATCTCGAATATTACAACGAGTTCGATAAGCGGCAGGGCATCGTCCATATCATCGGCCCGGAGCAAGGCTTCACGCTGCCCGGCGTCACTTTGGTGTGCGGCGACAGCCATACCGCGACCAATGGCGCGTTCGGCGCGCTCGCCTACGGCATCGGCACGTCGGAAGTCGAGCACGTGCTGGCGACGCAGACCTTGGTGCAGAACAAGTCGAAGAACATGCGCGCCGTGGTCGACGGCAAATTGCCGCCGGGCGTGACCGCCAAAGACATCATCCTCGCCATCATCGGCGAGATCGGCACCGCGGGCGGCACCGGCTATGCGCTGGAATATGCCGGCGAGGCGATCTCGGCGCTGTCGATGGAAGGCCGCATGACGGTCTGCAACATGTCGGTCGAGGCCGGCGCCAAAGCAGGCTTCATCGCGCCCGATGCCAAGACCTATGCCTATCTCAATGGCCGCCCCAAGGCGCCCAAGGGCAAGGACTGGGACGCCGCGCTGCGCTACTGGGAGACGCTGCGCTCCGACGACGGCGCGCATTTCGACCATGAGGTCAGGCTCGACGCCGCCAAACTGCCGCCGCTCGTGACCTGGGGCACGAGCCCCGAACAGGTCGTGTCGATCACCGGCCGCGTGCCGACGCTCGACGCCGTCACCGATCCGCGCAAGCGCGAGGCGATCGAGCGCGCGCTCGGCTATATGGGGCTCAAGGGCGGCGAGAAGATTTCCGACATCGGCATCGACCGCGTCTTCATCGGCTCCTGCACCAATGCGCGGATCGAAGATCTGCGCGAAGTGGCCAAGGTCGTCGACGGCAAGATGGTCAACGGCAAGGTCAATGCCATGATCGTGCCGGGCTCGGGCCTCGTCAAAGAACAGGCCGAATCCGAAGGCCTCGACAAGGTCTTCGTCAAGGCCGGCTTCGAGTGGCGCGACCCCGGCTGCTCGATGTGCCTCGCCATGAACCCGGACAAGCTCAAGCCGGGCGAGCGCTGCGCCTCGACTTCGAACCGCAATTTCGAAGGCCGCCAGGGCTATAAGGGCCGCACCCATCTGGTGTCGCCGGCCATGGCGGCCGCCGCCGCGATCGCCGGACATTTCGTCGACGTGCGCGAGTGGCATTGAAGCATGATCCGGGAAAAGCCTGTCCTCGGACTTGATCCGAGGATGAGTACCGTTTTCCGAAAAAGATCATGCTCAAAAATAAACTGATGCTTCGGCACGGATCGAAGCATCAGGCATCGCGATTGGGCTAGTTCGTCGTCGACACAACCCGCAACGGGGACCGACGATGTCTGACAATACCGACGCCGAAATCCGCCACATCTATGAGCGCTGGCACGAGACCGTCGTGGGACGCGACCTCGATGGCCTGATCGCGCTCTATGCCGAAAACGCCGTGCTCGAAACGCCGTTGATCCTCGCGACGCTGCCGGACAGAACCAAGGGCATTCTCACGGGACGAACGGAAATCCGATCGTTCTTCGCCGCCGGTCTCAAAAAGCTGCAGACGGATCTGGCGAAATGGTACCGCACTGGATTGTTCTTTTCGAACGGCCGGCAATTGACCTGGGAATATCCGCGCGAGACGCCCAATGGCGATCAGATCGATCTCGTCGAGGTCATGGACATAGCCAACGGCCTGATCCAGTCGCACCGGGTGTATTGGGGCTGGGTCGGTTTCAAAACGCTGGTCGCGGCCATCAATCAGCAAAGCCATGCGCAAGATCGCTAGACGCGGCGTCAGCCCCGCACCCACCAGCAGTGCATTTGCGGATAGAGCACAGTGCCACTCGGCCGGTTCTGCAATTCGTACCAATCGACGCAGCGGCGGTAGAGCAGCCGCCCCGGATTGATCTCGATGCGGTGGCGCACGTAACGCGGCGGCGGCGGATTGGCGAGCGCCGGCCCAGCGAGCGGCGAGCCTTGCGCGAAGGCTGGGGTCACGCCGAGCAACACGAGCGCGGCGAGAGCGGTCAGCATCAGAAGTCTGAATTTCATCATCGGCCCACTCTACCTGATCCCGCTCATTCCCGCGCAAGCGGGAATCCAGTCCTGGGTCCCCGCTTGCGCGGGGACGAGCGGTTAAGCGCGATCCACGCTACACTCCGATTATGGCCGATCTCGCATCCGATCCGCTGAACTGGCAGCCGGTCAAGGCGCCCTCGCTTGCCGAACTCGAGGTTCTGGCGGGCGAGCTTTTCGGCCGTTTGCCGAGCAAATTTCGCGAGCTCGCCACTGACGTCGTCATCCAGGTCGACGATTTCCCGTCCGACGAGGTGCTGGACGAAATGCAGGCGGAGAGCGAATTCGACCTGCTCGGGCTGTTTCAGGGCACCGGCCTGCCGTTCCGCAGCGAGAGCGCGCCGGTGCAGATGCCGAATATGATCTGGCTCTACCGCCGCCCGATCCTGGATTATTGGGCCGAGCACGACGAGACGCTCGGCGCTATCATCAGGCATGTTCTGGTGCACGAGATCGGCCACCATTTCGGCCTGTCCGACGGCGACATGGCGGCGATCGAAGAGGCTGCGGGTTAAAGCGCGAAGGAGCTAGACCCATGAAAGTTGACGGTGCCTGCGCCTGCGGCGCGATCAAGGTCGAAGCCGAGGCCGATCCGGAAAAGACCCAACTCTGCCACTGTACCGATTGCCAGACGGCGACCGGCACCGCATTCCGCGTATCGGTGCCGGTGCCGGTGCCGGGTGCGTCGCTAAAGCTCAGCGGGATACCGGCGACTTATCTCAAGACCACCGCCGATAGCGGCAATCCGCGCCTCCAGGGCTTTTGCGGCACCTGCGGCACGCCGCTTTATTCGACGACGCCCGGCGAGGGCGTTCAGCAAATGTACGTGCTCCGCGTCGGCATTTTGCGGCAGCGCGACCAGTTCGCGCCGCGCAAGCAGATTTGGACGCGTTCAGCGCGCAACTGGCTGCCGCAACTCGACAGCGTGCCGCGCTTCGAGAAGCAATCGTAACGGGGAAAGGAGACCCGCATGCTGATCACCGTTTTCCGCTCCCGCCTGAAGGACGGCGTGCGCGACGAATATGGCGCCGCCGTCGATCGCATGAACGAGCTCGCGCGCACCATGCCCGGCTATATTTCGCACAAGACGTTTTACGCGGAAGATGGCGAGCGCTGCACCATCGTCGAGTTCGAGAATGAAGCGGGCCTGCGCACCTGGCGCACCAATGCCGAACATATCGCGGCGCAGAAAATGGCGCGGCAGAAGTACTATACCGAATACAGCGTGCAGGTCTGCACGCTCGACCGCGAGTCGAAATTCACGGCCAAGGAGGGCGCGACGGCCGAAGCTTGACTTGCCTTGGCAGGCTTGACCGGCTCCGCCGAAACCGCCATTAACGCCGCAAAAGCGCCCCATCCGGGCAGGAGTTGAACTTCAGCAGGCCGAAAATGGAAAAATTCACCACTCTCGAAGGCGTCGCGGCGCCGTTGCGCATGATCAATATCGACACCGATATGATCATCCCCAAGCAATATCTGAAAACGATCAAGCGCACCGGGCTTGGCGCCGGCCTGTTTTCGGAAAAGCGATTCAACGACGACGGCTCCGAGAACAAGGATTTCGTGCTCAACAAGCCGGCCTATCGCAAGTCGAAGATTCTCGTCGCCGGCGACAATTTCGGCTGCGGGTCCTCGCGCGAGCATGCGCCGTGGGCGCTGCTCGATTTCGGCATCACCTGCGTGATCTCGACCTCGTTCGGCGACATTTTCTACAACAACTGCTTCAAGAACGGCGTGCTGCCGATCAAAGTATCGCCGGAGGATCTGGAAAAGCTGTTCGACGATGCCGAGCGCGGCGCCAATGCGACGCTCACCGTCGATCTCGAAAAGCAGGAGATCCGTGGCCCCGACGGCGGCGTGGTGAAATTCGACATCGAGCCGAACCGCAAGAAAACGCTGCTCGAAGGCCTCGACGATATCGGGCTGACGATGCAGAGGAACACCAAGATCGACGGCTTCGAGGCCAAGGCCAAGGCCGAGCGGCCCTGGATGTGAGCGCCGGATGATGTCCGGCCACACTTGATCGCTGCGGATTCGCACCTAGATCGCTAATGCGATATCGCGGCCGGCTTGTCCCGACGGGGTGTTGGGCTTTGCCGGCTTCCGCCCTCCCCATTCAGTCCGTCCCACCCGGCAAACTGGCAGCATGACGTCAGCAATCTCGATTTCGCATCTCGACAAGACCTACGCGTCGGGCTTCCAGGCCTTGAAAGACATCAACCTGGATATCCGGCACGGCGAGATTTTCGCGCTGCTCGGCCCGAACGGCGCCGGCAAGACGACGCTGATCTCCACGATTTGCGGCATCGTGCAGCCGACCGGCGGCACCGTGCTGGTCGACGGCCACAATATCCTGACCGACTACCGCGTGGCCCGCGCGCTGATCGGGCTGGTGCCGCAGGAATTGACCACCGACGCTTTCGAGACGCCGCCCGCCACCATGCGGTTTTCCCGCGGCCTGTTCGGCAAGCCGCCGAATCCGGCGCTGATCGAGAAAGTGCTGAAGCAGCTGTCGCTGTGGGACAAACGCGAAGCAAAAATCCGCATGCTCTCCGGCGGCATGAAGCGCCGGCTGATGATCGCGAAGGCTTTGGCGCATGAGCCGCAGATCCTGTTCCTCGACGAGCCGACCGCCGGCGTCGATGTCGAACTGCGCAAGGACATGTGGCAATTGGTGCGCGAATTGCGCGCCTCCGGCGTCACCATCATTCTCACCACGCATTACATCGAAGAAGCCGAGGAGATGGCCGACCGCGTCGGCGTCATCAATCACGGCGAGATCATCCTGGTCGAGGACAAAGCCGAGCTGATGCGCAAGCTCGGCAAGAAGCAGTTGACGCTCGATCTGCGCGAGCCGCTCGGCGCGATACCGGCGTCGCTTGCGAGCTACGATCTCACGCTGACCGACAATCGCCAGAAACTGATCTACAGCTACGACACCAAGAGCGAGCATACCGGCATCACCGCGCTGCTCGACGATCTCCGGCACGCCGACATCGAGTTCCAGGATTTGCAGACCACACAGAGCTCGCTCGAGGACATTTTCGTCGGTCTCGTGAGACAATCGGGAGCCGCGAAATGAACGTCTATGGCGTACGCGCTATCTATATGTACGAAATGGCGCGGACCGGGCGGACGCTGTTCCAGAGCATCGTCTCGCCGGTGATCTCGACCTCGCTCTATTTCATCGTGTTCGGCGCGGCGATCGGCTCGCGCATCACCCAGATCGAAGGCGTCGGCTACGGTTCCTTCATCGTGCCGGGCCTGATCATGCTGATGCTGTTGACGCAGAGCGTGACCAACGCCTCGTTCGGCATCTATTTCCCGCGCTTTGTCGGCACCATTTACGAGATCCTGTCGGCGCCGATCTCGCCGCTCGAAATCGTGCTCGGCTATGTCGGCGCCGCCGCCACCAAGTCGATCATTCTCGGCCTCATCATCCTCGCCACGTCGTTTCTGTTCGTGCCGCTCCATATCGAGCACCCGTTCTGGATGCTGGCGTTCCTCATTCTGACCGCACTGAGCTTCAGCCTCCTGGGCTTCATCCTCGGCCTGTGGGCCGGCGGTTTCGAGCAATTGCAGATCGTGCCGCTTCTGATCATCACGCCGCTGACGTTTCTCGGCGGCACGTTCTATTCGACCAGCGTGTTGCCGCCGTTCTGGCGCACGGTGACGCTGTTCAATCCGCTGGTTTACCTGATCTCGGGCTTCCGCTGGAGCTTCTTCGGCATCGCCGATGTCAATGTCGCCGTGAGTCTGGCGATGACGCTTCTCTTCCTGGCGGTTTGCCTCGCGATCGTGTGGTGGTTCTTCAAAACCGGCTACCGGCTGAAGAATTAGGCCGCCCTGACTGCCGGTTACAAGCCCGACGGCCTGCGGCCAAGTAGCTGGCAAGAAACACGAATTTCTCCCCTGAGAAAATCTTAAGTGCGCGGCGGTATGTTCGCGTTCAGCCGAAATCATGAAGAACGCTGGGAGGCGTCGATGCTGGCTGAAATCATTTTGCTGCGTCTGGAAATCGCCTTGCGCGTTATGGACGAAGCCGGTCCGGTGGCGGCCCCGCGTTTTGTTCCGCTCGCCCGCGGTGTGAAGCCCCAGTTCAAGCGAAAGCTGACGGTCGTCTAAGCGGCGGCCTTCCCTCCGGAATCCCGCAGCATTCGCTCGCGTATTTGAAACGGCGCCGGACAAGCGCTGGACAGCGCCATGGTGCAAAAGTAGCCTTGATGCGATAGTATCTATCCTTACCAAAACAACCGCGCCGATCGTAACGGCGCGGGCGCATCGGGAGGCAGTGTTGCTGCTCAAGGTTGCCCGGATCGAAGCGGCAACGCCCAGAATTCGCCGGATCGAGTTGTCGGCGGCCGACGGCGGTGCTTTGCCGGCCTTCACCGCCGGCGCGCATATCGATGTTGAACTGCCGAACGGCGAAACCCGCTCCTACTCCCTGCTCAACGAGCAAGGCTCACCGCAACGCCAGGGTTCACCGCAACGCTACGTGATCGGCGTCTTGCGCGAAACCGAGAGCACCGGCGGGTCCGCTTATATCCACGACAAGCTCAATATCGGCGACACGTTGCAAGCTTCGCCGCCGAGCAATGATTTTGCGCTCTACGAGGCCGGCGAGGTCAATGTCCTGATCGCTGGCGGCATCGGCATCACACCGCTGATGGCGATGGCGGCCCGGCTCGCCGAAATCGGCCGCGGCTACACGCTCTATTACTGCGCACGGTCGGCGGGCGAGGCGGCTTTCCTTCCCGAACTGCGCGCCCGCCACGGCGAGCGGCTGCTCACGCATTTCGACGGTGGCGATCCTGCGCGCGCGCTCGACGTGAAGACGCTGCTCGGCACACGCCTGCCAGGCATGCATGTCTATGTTTGCGGCCCGCTCGGCCTCATTCGGTCGGTCGTTACCGCTGCGGCCGACTGGCCGAAAGGCACCGTGCACTACGAGCTGTTCAAGGGCAGCGCCGCCGATCTCGCGCCGGTCAACACCAACCAGCCGTTCGACATCGTGCTCAAGAAAGCCGGCAGAACCTTCACCGTGCCGGCCGACAAGACCATTCTCGAAGTGCTCAAGGCCGAGGGCTTCAAGGTCAAGACGCTGTGCACCGCCGGCCGCTGCGGCACCTGCCGCGTCGGCTATGTGGCGGGCAAGGTCGATCATCGCGACGACATTCTCGACGACGACGAGCGCGAGGAATTTCTGCAAGTCTGCGTTTCGCGCGCCCTGCCGGGCGAGACGCTTGTTCTCGACCTGTAAGGGTCGCGATTTATAGCTGCCACTTGTTGCTATCACTTGGGAAAGGCTCCGTCATGAATATCCAGGTCAAACCAGGCGCAACGTCGCCACATGTGAAGACGCAATCGCTGATCTGCGGCACGCTGGTCACGACCGATCTCAAGCGCGCGCGCCGCATGTATGAAGAGGTGCTCGACATGGAATGCGTCGAGCCGGAGAAGGGCCTGATGTATGTGCGCGAGAAAGGCCACCGGCCGGGTCAGGCCAAGCACGGCCAGCCCTATTGGGTGCTCGAAGTGCGCGAGACGCCGGACGTCGCCGTGCCGCAGGAAATGCTGAACCACTGGGGTTTCGAGGCGCCGAGCCAGGCCGCGGTCGACGAGGCCTATGCCAAGGTCACGGCCAACAAGGCGGAATACGGCATCACCCGCGTGCAGAAGCCGTTCTTCCGCAACGGCTCCTACGCCATCTACATGACCGACAAGGATTCCAATTGGTGGGAGGTCGAGTATCGCACGCCGGATCTGATCTACACGGCGCTGCGCGAAAAAGGCGACCAGTTCCAGGACTGATTTTCACGACTGATTTTCAAGCCTGACCGCATCAAGACCACGTCACATCAAGAACGCGCAAATCGAGGGAGACGACCATGGCGGAGCCGCTGGTCCAGAACGAATTCTTCTCGCACGGCACCTATGAGTGCAACAACATGCCGGCCACCCGGCGCTTTCTCGTCGACTTCCTCGGCCTCGACATCGTCCGGCCGCTGAAGGAAGCGCAATATATGTGGAAGGGCGGGCCGTGGTCCGTCGTCTGCGTCTGCGTGCAGGATGGCGACGCCAAGGAACAGGGACCGCAGAACCACTTCAAGCTTTCGGTCGCATCGAAGGCCGACGTCGATGCCGCCCACGCCGCAGCGCTGAAGCACAAGGATGACTACGGCATCAAGCGCGTGCTCGACGTCGAGGAGAAAGGCCGCGATCGCGCGTTCAAGCTGCTCGACCTCAACAATACCTGGTGGGAGATCAGCACCGTCTCGCAGGCCCATTTCGACGAGGCCTTCGCCAAAGGCGATGCGCGGCACTGATAGGCAGGCTCAGCGTTTCGCCTGCGGTTGCTTCATGACGTTGCGCGTGTAAAGTCCGGCCGTCCGAAAATGGGCGAGGCCGGTCAATGATCTTTTGCCGCTTTCGAAAATCCAATCGCGTGTCTTACGGCATCGTCGAAGGCGATGTCGTGCGCGCCATCGAAGGCGATCCGTTCGCCGGATATAAGCTCGCCGCCGAGCGCTTTGCGCTGCGCGACGTCGAGCTTCTGGTGCCGGTGCTGCCCGGCACCTTTTACGCGATCGGTTCGAACTACCACAACCACGTGGTCGGCCGCGCCAAGGTGAAGGGCCGCGAGCCAATTTTCTACAAGACGCCGCGCGTCGGTTACCGCGCCAATAGCGCGCTCCTGCCGCACCAAGCCGATATCGTCAAACCAGCCGACGCCGGTCCGCGCTTCGAATATGAGGCCGAGCTCGTCGCGGTGATCGGCAAATCGGCGAAGCAAGTCAGCCCCAGCGAAGCCGCCGAATGCATTTTCGGCTGGACCATCGGCAACGACCTCACCGAGCGCGACTGGCAGGCCAAGGACCCGACCAATCTGCGCGGCAAAAATGCCGACACGTTCAAGCCGATGGGACCGTGGATCGTGACCGGAATCGATCTGCGCGACATGACGACCAATGTGCGGATCAACGGCCGGCTGGCCCATTCGTTTCCGACCGCCAACATGCTGTTCAGTCCGGGCGAAGTGATCAGCGACGTGTCGCGCTATAACACGCTGTCGCCCGGCGACGTGGTCTGGCTCGGCACCGACGAGGTGCCCGAAGCGGTGAAGCCCGGCGATCTTATCGAAATCGAGATTACCGGCATCGGCGTGTTGCGCAACCGCGTCGTGGCGGAAGCGTCGGGGGCTTCTTCACTGTGAACCGCGCGCGCCTTCGATGCAAAGCGGCCTTGGCGGCGCTGCTTGTGCTGGCCGCCGCCGTCACGTCCACACAGGCGCAATCGGCTTTTCCCAACCGTCCGATCCGCATCCTCACGCAGTTTCCGCCGGGCGCGGTTTCCGACATTTCGCTGCGCATCCTCGCCGATCGCGCCGGCGCCCAGCTTGGCACCCAGATCATCGTGCAGAACCAGCCGAGTGCCGCCGGCGTCACCGCGGCGCGCGAGGCACTGTCGGCGCCCGCCGATGGTTATACGCTCGCCATGCTGTCGAACGCGACCGCGGTGAGCGCCGCCACTTACCAAAAGATGCCGTTCGACCCACTGACCGATTTCGTTCCGATCTCGGGCATGAGCGATTTTGCTTATCTGTTTCTGACCAATTATGGCTCGGGCCTGCACACGATGGCGGATTTTCTCGCCACGGCGAAAGCGCAGCCGGGCAAATTGAACGTCGGCACCTCGGCCGCGGGCACGACACCCTATCTGGCGGCGCTGCTGTTCAAGAAGGCGGCCGGTCTCGATTTTGCGATCGTGCCCTATAAAGGCGCGCCCGATCTCACCGTGGCACTGCTGCGCAGCGACATCGACGTCGCGATCAACGCCTATGGCGGCTACCGCGAGGCGCTGACCGACAAGAAGCTGCGCGCGCTCGCGGCCACCACGGCAAGTCGCACCATGTTCCTGCCTGACGTGCCGACAACGCGGGAAGCCGGGATTGCCGATTTCGAAGTGTCGTCGTGGAACGGCATTTTCGCGCCGGCGAAGACGCCGGCCGCCGCCGTCGACCGGCTGACGCAGGCGTTCCACGCGGCTCTGGCCGAGCCGGAGCTCATCGACAAGTTTCACGATCTCGGAATCGAGGCATGGCCCGGCAGCGCCGCGGAGCTCGCCGCGCGGATGAAATCGGAAATCGCGCGCTGGAACAAAGTCGTCGACGACAACGCCATCGAACGGCAGTGACGCCTCAGTTGGTCGCGAGCGCCGCCGCCGTGCGCTGCGGCGAATCTTGCGCCGCCGCGGCCTTGCGGTATTTGCGATTCAAAGCCCGCGTCACCGGCAATTCGATCGTGCGATGAATGACGCCGGCCGCGGCGATGCAGGCGCAGAACGCTGCGGCGTAAATGACGTAAATCAAAAGGCCATGCGCCAGATGCAATTTGGCCGCGGCGACCCAGGCGAAGTCGACGACAAAGCCGTGCGACAGGTAAAGGCTGTAGGACCAGGCGCCGAGCACGGCCAGCCACTGGACCGGCTGGCTCCGCAGCCAATCTTCAAGCGACACGACCGTCAGCAGCAGCAGCGCCGCCGGAATTCCCCACACGAACAATCTGATGGCGCGGGCGTCGTTGCCGAGGAGCTGAGTAGACAGCAGCGCGGCGATGCACAGCACGGCGAGTGCGATTGCTAGACGAAACGGCAGCACGCGCCTGTTGAGCGCGGCGACACCGATCAGCATGCCGAAGACAAATTCCAAGAGCAGCGGATCGAGCAATTTCGTCGGCGCGGCCCATGATGCGGCCCACGACTCGTTCCACGATGCGGTGCGGAACATGCCGACAATCACCAAGGCCGCTAGCAGTCCGGAGAGCCACAGGACCGGCTGCCGCACACGCAGGGACAGCGCGCCGGTGAACAAGACGTAGAACAGCATTTCAAAGCTCAGCGTCCAGCCGACCATCACGACCGGGCCAAGCGTGCTGTCCGGAATGAACAGAAACGACGAGATCACATGCCAGGGCGTCAGCACCGTGCTGATCGCCAAAGCCGGCACGGCCAGCAGCAGCAAAACCTTGAAGGCCGTGAACAACCAATAGAGCGGGACCACGCGGATGAGCCGCCGCACCAGGAACGGCTCGGCCGTGCCGGGCCGGCCCCAAATCCCGGCGGTCACGACCACCATGACGAAACCGCTGATGGCGAAGAAAATATCGACGCCGCATTGGCCGCAATCGAAACGGAGGCTCGAATCGTAAGCGCGCTCGGCCATCGCCACCGAGTCATGCTGCAACATGACCACAAGCGCGGCGAGCCCGCGAAGGATTTGCACGCCGATGTAAAGATCGTGCCGCGGCTGCATATTTTGAGGACCTGCGGACGTCGGCTTGCGCGAAACGGCTTGCACGGATTCCATGCCCGCCATTTGGCGGAGGACCCTCGCGGATGTCGAGGCGAAGCGGAAATTAAGCTAACCCGCTAAGGTTACCGCGCAGCGGTTCCGTGAAGCTCCGCGGCTGATTTCAAGCCGATTTGCGCTTCTCGATCGCATCCGCGATCGCCACCGTCTGCTGCGCCATCTCGGCGTGCAAGCGCTCGACCATCTTGCCGTCGATCTGCACCACGCCTTTGTTGGCATTTTCCGGCAAGTCGAAGGCGGCGATCATCTTGCGGGCGACAGCGACTTCGTCGGCGCTGGGCGAGAACGCCTCGTTGCACGGATCGATCTGGCGCGGATGGATGAGTGTCTTGCCGTCGAAGCCGAGATCGCGCGCCTGCTGGCATTCCTCGGCGAAGCCTTCGGCATTGCCGAGGTCGTTATAAACGCCGTCGAGGATGCTCAGGCCGTAAGCGCGCGCCGCGGCCACGCAGGTCATCAGCCACGGCAGCATCGGCGCGCGGCCGGGAACGAGGCGGGCGCGGGTATCCTTGGCGAGATCGTTGGTGCCCATGACGAAACCTGAGAGCCGCGTCTCGGTATCGAGCGCCGCGGCGGCGATCTTTTGCGCGTTGAGCATCGCCAGCGGCGTTTCCATCATCGCCCAGACCCGCACATGCGGATCGGTGTGGAGATCGACAAACCGCGCCGCCAGATCCTCGAGCTGATTGGGATCGGAGATTTTCGGCACCAGGATCGCGTCGGGCTTGCGCGGGCCGCCGAGCACGGTGTTGAGATCGTCGACCCACCAGCGGGTATCGAGCCCGTTGATCCGCACCATGACCTCGCGGTCGCCGAAGCCGTTCTCGAGCGCCTTGACGATGGCATCGCGCGCTTGCGCTTTCGCGTCCGGCGCCACCGCGTCTTCGAGATCGAGGATGAGACAATCGGCCGGCAGTTCACGCGCCTTTTCCAGCGCTCGGGCGTTGGATCCGGGCATGTACAGCACACTGCGGCGCGGACGAACGGTCATCGCTAATCCCCCAATTGCCCCGGCCAATTGTCCCAGCGCTGTTAAGCTAGCGGCTCTGCAGGCCTCATGCCAAGCGCGTCATTGCGAGGAGCGTAGCGACGGACGAGCGGCTTACGCCGCCTTCTGCTTCGCCGTGATCAGCTTGCGGTTGATCAGGCACTCGGCGATCTGAATGGTGTTCAGCGCCGCGCCTTTACGCAGATTGTCGGACACGATCCACATCGACAGGCCGTTCTCGACGGTCGCGTCCTCGCGGATGCGGCTGATATAGGTCGCGTCCTCGCCGGCTGCCTCGTAAGGCGTGACATAACCGCCGGGCTCGTGCGAATCGATCACCAGGCAGCCCGGCGCATTGCGCAGAATGTCGCGCGCCTCGTCCGGCGTGATCGGCTCCTCGAACTCGACATTCACCGCTTCGGAATGGCTGATGAAGACCGGCACGCGGACACAAGTTGCGGTGAGCTTGATCTTCGGATCGAGAATTTTCTTGGTCTCGACCACCATCTTCCACTCTTCGCGAGTGTAGCCGTCCTCCATGAACGTATCGATCTGCGGAATGATGTTGAAGGCAATGCGCTTGGGAAACTTCTTCGTCTCGACCTCATTGATCTGAAACACCGCCTTGGTCTGCGAGAACAACTCGTCCATCGCATCCTTGCCGGCGCCGGACACCGATTGATAGGTCGCGACCACGACGCGCTTGATCTTGGCCTTGTCGTGCAGCGGCTTGAGCGCGACGACGAGCTGCGCCGTCGAGCAATTCGGATTGGCGATGATGCCGCGCTTGCGAAAGCCCGAAAGCGCGGCGGCATTGACCTCCGGTACGATCAGAGGAACGTCCATGTCGTAGCGCCAGGCCGACGAGTTATCGATCACCACCGCGCCTGCGGCCGCGATTTTCGGCGAATATTCCTTGGACACTTCCGAACCCGCCGACATCAGGCAGATGTCGACGTTCGAGAAATCGAAATGCTCGAGCGTTTTGACCTTCAGCGTGCGGTCGCCATAAGACACGTCCACGCCCATGCTGCGCCGCGACGCGAGCGCGATGACCTCGTCGGCCGGGAACGACCGCTCGTCCAAAATATTGAGCATCTCGCGTCCGACATTGCCGGTCGCGCCGACGACGGCGACGTTATAACCCATCGTTAACTCTCCACCGAAACTTCACGGTTCCACCCGTCCCGTGGGAACCGAAGAGGAAGCGCTTCTAGGCGAGAACCGGCAAGAACACAACGCTGTCACACAGCGCTCTGGGGGAGCCGTGCGGCCAGTTTCGTATTCCCTGCCTGGGTCCCTGCAACAGGACATCTACGCCACGGTCGTGCGCATCCTCGCCTATATGGGCGGGCTGGGCCTGCTTGCCATCCTGGCTGTGAGTTTTTTCCGCACCGAAACGGTTGTCGCGGCTGTGGAATCCGCCCCGCACACGGATTGGATCAATATCGACCGCCCGCACCCGGCTTTCGAAGTGCAAATGCCCGAATGGGGCTCCACCAATGTCAATTACTACATCCTGCGCCGGCCGCGTGACGGCGGCCGCAAGGACGTGCTGACTTTCGGCGATCCGGCCGCCAACGGTCCCTATGTGGCGTTCGAGATCTACCGGCCGGGCTCGGCCGGCGAGCGCTTCATGGATGCACCGAGCGAGATTGCGGCCCGCATCGCCGCTTTCACCGTCACCGATGATGTCAAAGCGGCGGGACAACTCGACACCAAATTCGGCACCATGTCGCTGGTCGATTTCGCCATCGCTTCAGGCAGCCCTTTGGGGCGCCGGGCAGAAAACCTCGCCAGGGATCAAGTTACGGGACACTCGCCGCCGCGGCGCTGTCTCGGCTTCGTCCGGCCGTTCGATGCGCCATTGATGCAGGTCTCCGGCTGGTATTGCAGCCCGGGAGAAGAAGTGGTCGACCGCGCCGTGCTCGCCTGCGCGATCGATCGCCTCACCATGCTATACGCCGGCGGCGACCCCGCCCTTGCCATGCTGTTCGCCAATGCCGAAGTGAAACGCACCTTCTGCGGCCAGCGCAGCCCGATCCTCGCCGCGACCCCGGAACACGCCGTTCAGCCGCCGCTGCCGCGCAACGCAACATTCGGCGCCTTGAAGCTCCGCGGCCGGCTGTCGCTGCGCTAAATCCTCGATCGCGTTGTAACCTAGCCCCTTTGCGCGCCCGCGATGGAACCGGCCCCCGTCCGGACCGTTGCCGGAAGTGCTGTCGCCGTCCGTCAAAGCAGGCTACATTGCGCGTCGAAGCCGGGGAGCCAGAACGAATCATGCGTGTATCGATCGGTTTTGCTGCCGCAATCGCTGCGTTTTTGGCTGTGGCCGCCCTGACCAGCCCCGCTGACGCGGCGACCAAGAAGCGCGACCAGCAGCAGCCGCCAGTCCAAGTGGCACGTTCCGCTGCGGGCACCGTCATTCAGCCGACGACCACCATCCTGCCCGACGGCACCGGCCATGTCCGGGTCATCGTCATTCCGCGGCGCTCCTATCTCGATACCGGAACCGAAGTATCGGTCGGCGACCGCAGCTTCCACGATTATGTCCTGCCGCCCGACGGCGATCCGGGCCATCAGAACTGGTTTTTCGGTCCCGACGTGCAGGGCAAAGCGCATTACCCGCTACCCGGCGCGTTCGACGGCATCAATTCGAACTCGCCGTTCTAGACCTGCTCCCTCCAACACTGTAGTCAGGACTCGCGCGCCGCCGTGTCTTCGCGGCGGGCGACCGCGGGGGCGGCATGGTTTTGTTAAAGTGGCGGAACAAGTTACGGCGCCGCGTCTATAAGCCGTTCAACAAGATCTGGCATCGCGGGCACTATTTCGTCTGCAGCTATTTCGGTGCCGACTTTCTGGTGCGCTCGGTCAATGTCGGCGGCCTCGAAATATCGGCAAAGATCGGCGAATTTCCCGAGCTGCAAAACTTCATCCGCACCTGCACCGAGATCAAGCCCGACGTCTTCATTGATATCGGCGCCAATCTCGGCCTCTATACCTGCATCGTGATGAAGAACCGGCTCGCCCCGCGCGCCATCCTGTTCGAACCGGACCAGCGCAACCGCGTGCACCTGCGCGCCAATCTCCTGATCAACGATCTGCTCGACGCCGATATCACGATCAACGAAATGGCGCTCGGCGCGGCGCCCGGGAAATTCCGTTTGGTGCCGGGACCGGAGCGCGACATCGGGCTGTCGCAGATCATGGAAAACGCGCCGGCCGGCCAAGACTGCGAGGTTGGCTACGAGGTCGAGATCGTGCGTTTCGACGATCTGGTCGCGCTATCCGGCAAGCCTCTTGTGGGCAAGCCTCTTGTGGGTAAGACGCTCGCGGTCAAGATCGATATCGAGCGCTACGAGCGCAAGGCGCTCGCCGGCATGGCGCGAACGCTCGCCGACAATCGCGGCGTGGTGCAGATCGAAGTGCTCGAAGCGCGCGATGAAACCATAGGCCTGATGGCTGCGGCGGGCTTCAAACTCGTGCAGGAATTCGGGTCGAACCTGGTGTTCCGGAAGGGTTGATCGCCCTTACGACAGCTTCTCCAATTCGCCGACCACCGCCTCGCCCATTTCCGCGGTCGAGACCACCTTGGTGCCTTCGGATTTGATGTCGGCGGTGCGCAGCCCCTTGGCGAGGGTCGCTGCGATGGCGGCTTCGAGACGGTCGGCCTCGCTGCCCATATTGAACGAATAGCGCAGCGCCATGCCGAACGACGCGAGCATCGCGATCGGGTTCGCCATGCCCCTGCCGGCGATATCGGGCGCCGAGCCGTGCACCGGCTCGTACATCGCCTTGCGGCGCTTGGTCTTGGCGTCGATTTCACCAAGAGAGGCCGACGGCAACATGCCAAGCGAGCCGGTCAGCATCGCCGCAATGTCTGACAGCATGTCGCCGAACAGATTGTCGGTGACGATGACGTCGAACTGTTTCGGCCAGCGCACGATCTGCATGCCGCCGGAATCGGCGAGCATGTGCTCGAGCTCGACGTCCTTGTAGTCGCGCTTGTGCACCTCATCGACCACTTCGTGCCACAGCACGCCGGTCTTCATCACGTTGCGCTTTTCCATCGAGGTGACTTTGTTGCGCCGCTTGCGCGCCAGCTCGAAGGCAACGCGGGCGATGCGGTCGATCTCGTAGCTGTCGTAAACTTGTGTATCCACGGCGCGCTTCTGGCCATTGCCGAGATCGGTGATGGTTTTCGGCTCGCCGAAATAGACGCCGCCGGTGAGTTCGCGCAGGATGATGATGTCGAGCCCTTCGACCGCTTCGCGCTTGAGACTCGAGGACTCCGCGAGCGCCGGATAGACGATCGCCGGACGGATATTGGCGAACAGCGCGAGCTCCTTGCGCAGGCGGAGAAGCCCTGCTTCCGGCCGCGCTTCGTAGGGCACCTTGTCCCACTGCGGGCCGCCAACCGCGCCGAAAATCACGGCATCGGCGGCACGGGCCTTGGCCATGGTCTCATCCGTGATCGCGACCTTGTGCGCATCATAGGCAGCGCCGCCGACCAGCCCGTCTTCGGTTTGAAAGTCGGCGACGCCCTTCTTGGCATAGAAGCCAAGGAGCCGTTTCACCTCGGCCATGACTTCGGGGCCGATGCCGTCGCCGGCGAGCAGGAGGAGATTGTAGGTGGGCATGACTGACGCCTCGCAAAAATGAGGCGACGAGTGCTAAAGGGCTGCGTCCAGCTTGGCAAGATGGACCGCAGTGGCGGCCCTGGAGCATTTTATTCTGCGCATGTCCTTATATAGGCCATCAACCTGCATTGGCGTACCTGCTGAGCATCATCTGATGAAATGAAAGAGGCCGCTAACTGAGGCGGCTACCAATCTTCCGCGCCCCATAGTAACCTTGGGTTGAAGCGGGGCAAAAATGCTGAAGGTTGTTTTGATGTCGTCAGTGCTGCTCTCGGTCCTAGAGGGCTGCACTTCTACGACTTCCATGTATCTAGAAAACGATGCTGGCCTAAAGGTCGTGTGTCAGACAACTGTCAACGGCGCTGTCAGGTTCCGAGACGTACTTTTCGCTAATGAGCCCTGTGCGCAAAAATATGAAAGCGAAGGTTATCACGTAGTGCACCCTCCGGGCGGGCAGTTTTAGCTGGCAAGAAATCCCGGCCACTGGCTTCGGAAGCCGGCCAGTACCCACTTTTCCGGGACATGCGCTAGAGCCCGCTGAACCAGTTGTAGCCCTGGTTCTCCCAATAGCCGCCGGCGTCGTTGTTCTGCACCCACATCGCGGTGACGTATTTCGGGTTCTTGAAGCCGAGCTTGGTCGGG